>Ga0172382_10005369_pt1 | contig 19138 bp, 11 predicted proteins | sample Leawel138RmetaG_FD_122245 | JGI IMG/M metagenome (GOLD analysis project Ga0172382, IMG submission 122245) | Leachate microbial communities from a municipal landfill in Southern Ontario, Canada - Leachate well 138R metaG | ecosystem: Engineered > Solid waste > Landfill > Unclassified | place...
CAAAAAGATATTCAGGTGATGTGTTTCGATGAAACGGATGCAATTAATTTGTTCCCATTTAGAGTACCGTTTATCAAGCAACCCATAGAAGAAATGGCAAGAAAAGCACTCGAATTATTGATTGAGCAAATAGAAAAGAAAGAGGTGAAAAACCATAAACTTTTTTTGGAGGCAGAATTAATCATTTGAATTTTTTATTATTAGTTAAACGTTTAATTACCCTATAAAATTAAGATTATGATATTAGTTAAACGTTTAATTTTTCTGTATTATATATTTAAAATAATAAAATAGATTGTATGCAACAAATTTATCCTAAAATCGGAATTCGTCCTGTGATTGATGGGCGGCGTGGAGGTATTAGGGAGTCTTTGGAAGACACCACTATGAATCTGGCAAAAAGTGTAGAGAAGTTATATCGGGATAATCTTCGTTATCCGGACGGTTCCCCGGTAGAATGTGTGATTGCCGACAGTTGTATTGGAGGAGTAAGGGAAGCAGCTTTGTGTGCGGAAAAATTTGAAAGGGAGAGTGTAGGTCTTTCTTTGTCGGTAACCCCTTGCTGGTGTTACGGATCGGAAACTATTGATATGAATCCCAACATTCCCAAGGCTATCTGGGGGTTTAACGGCACAGAACGTCCCGGTGCGGTTTATCTTGCTGCCGCATTGGCGGTCCATAGCCAGAAGGGATTACCGGCATTTGGCATTTACGGAAGGGAAGTGCAGGAGATGAACGATCCGGTCATACCGGACGATGTGCAGGAAAAATTGCTTCGTTTTGCGCGTGCCGGTCTTGCCGTGGCCATCATGAGGGGTAAGTCATACCTTTCTATCGGCTCCGTATCGATGGGAATTGGTGGTTCGATGACCAACCCCGATTTTCTGCAGGAGTACCTTGGCATGCGTGCCGAATTTGTGGATGCCAGTGAGATACTGCGAAGGATACAGTTGGGTATTTATGACAAGGATGAATTTGAGAAGGCGATACAATGGACTAAAAAACACTGTATGAGCAGGGAAGGAGAGGATTTTAATCCCGAACACTTGAAACAGAGTCGTGAAAAGAAAGATGAGAACTGGAGGTTTGTGGTGAAGATGACGCTGGTCATGCGCGACCTGATGATCGGAAATCCGGTATTGGATGCCATGGGATATGGTGAGGAAGCACTTGGACACAATGCCATAGCGGGTGGTTTTCAGGGACAACGGCAGTGGACCGATTTCCTGCCTGACGGGGATTTTTCGGAAGCAATCCTCAATTCTTCTTTTGATTGGAATGGTATCCGTAAACCGTTCACTTTTGCAACAGAGGACGACCATCTGAATGGTATCAGTATGTTGTTTAACCAGCTGCTGACCAATACCTCACAAATATTTGCCGATGTGCGCACCTACTGGAGTCCCGAGGCCATTGAACGGGTAAGTGGTTGGAAACCGGAAGGAATATTAAAAGATGGAGCAATCCACCTGATCAATTCCGGCTCATGTACCCTCGACGGCACTGGCCGGCAATCAGATGAAAACGGCAATCCGGTAATGAAACCTTTCTGGGAAATCAATCAAGAGGAGGTGGAGAAGATGCTCAACGCCACCACTTGGTATCCCGCATCGCTCGAATACATGCGTGGTGGAGGATATTCATCACAATTCCTTACCAAGGCATGCATGCCGGTGACTATGTGCCGCCTCAATCTGATCAAAGGGCTGGGTCCCGTATTGCAGATTGCCGAGGGCTGGACCGCGACTCTCCCGGATGAAGTCTTCGACATCATTAACAAGCGGACTGATAAAACGTGGCCATCCACTTTTTTCGTGCCACGCATTACCGGTAAAGGTCGCTTTACCGATATCTATTCGGTGATGAACTATTGGGGTGCAAACCATGGAGCTATCAGCTACGGACACATCGGGGCCGATTTGGTCACGCTGGCTTCGGCGCTTTCTATTCCTGTGAATATGCACAATGTGGACGAATCGAAGATCTTCCGCCCTTCGGCGTGGTCAGCCTTCGGTTCTGATAATGAAGGGGCGGATTACAGGGCGTGTAATATTTACGGGCCATTATATAAATAACGCAATGAAAACCTATTTCTTGAAGAAACGAGTAATACTATTTTTCGTCATTTTCGCTGTTTTAAATATTTCATGCGGAAACAACGAGCGAGAAGTTGCATCTGGTCTATTATTTTCTGATCTTTTAAAACCGATGAATGGGAGAAGTATGCGTTCTTCATCTACCAAAACCGATGAAGAAGGAAAACCCATTCCCCATAATTCTGATAATTCGACGATATTGCCAGGTGAAACCAAAGTTGTACTTGATGTTTCTGGTTCAGGTGTAGTAACACACATGTGGTTTACTTTTCTTGGACCGGAAAAGCACCCATGGGCAACCGAAGGTTCAGCAACGCATCAGGAAATGCTCTTAAGGATCTTTTACGATGGTAATGAAAAACCAGGAGTAGAAGTACCGTTTGGAGATTTTTTTGCGAATTGTTTCGGTAAACGTAGTGAAATAATTAGTCTCCCTGTAATTGTTGAGGATGCTGATTCATATAATTGTTTCTGGCACATGCCTTTTAGGAAATCCATACGTATTGAAATTGTCAATCAAAGTAAAGAAAAGAATATTAACTTACTTTATTACAACATTGACTGGATAAAAAAAGATAAATTACCCAAAGAAACGCCATATTTTTATGCAAGATACAGACAGGAGTACCCCACGGTAAGTGATGGTGACTATCTAATTCTTGAGACAGAAGGGAAGGGACATTACGTGGGAACAGTACTTGCTGTAAGAACGCGTAGTCCGTCATGGTTTGGAGAGGGAGACGAAAAAATTTATATTGACGGAGAAGAAGAACCTTCAATTTGGGGAACCGGCACTGAAGATTATTTTCTTTCTGCTTGGGGGCTTAAAACAAACGTTAACACTCCTTATTTCGGGACGGTTTATTTTGATCAATGGGGAATTGTGGGCAGTCATACTTCTGCCTTTCGTTGGCATCTTACAGATCCGATTATTTTTAATAAAAAAATTAAGGTAACCATGGAAACTTTTGGCTGGATATCTCCCGATGAAAATAAAGAGCAGAAAGCCCACAGTTGGAATAAAAGAGAAGATGATTATGCTTCTGTTGCTTTTTGGTATCAAATTGGTAATCCATCACATAGTGAGCCTGTTCCTAATGCAGAAAATAGAATTTTACCAAATTTAGATGAGATATTTATGGCAAAAGATGTAATTGGAACAAAAAAGATTAGTAATGGAACGGCTGTTATTCAAAACAACTTAGCACATTTTCCAAACGGACAATTATTTTTCTCTCCAAGTAATCATCATGCAAAAGTTGAGATCCCCTTTCAAGTATCAGAAAAGAGACCTGTAAGACTTTTGTTGTCATTAACAAAAGCACCGGATTATGGTATTTGGCAAGCCTATTTAAATGGAATAAAAATAGGTTATCCTATGAATTTATATAATGAAAAAATAGAAGATTGGGAGTATCACTTACTTGATTTTTGGCCTGATATAGGTGATTACAAAATTGAACTCCGATTAGTTGGGAAAGATCCCTTTTCTTTTGGAGAAAAATTGGGAATTGAGTCTGTACGTCTGCGTGAAAGAAGACCGCGAGTGAAAGATTTTGCTTTTGATAGAGATAATGATTGGAAGGTGAATCCTAAATTATATAATTGAGTCCATTCCGAAAAGCTCTTGTGGGTATTTTAGCAAATAATCCTTTCTGCTTTTTGAATTTTCAATCCTAATATGATAAGAAAAATAATTTATAGTTCTATGGTGTTTTTGTCATTGGCATGTTCTGATAACTCTCCCGATCAGGGAACAGGGGAACCTGAATCTGAAGAATCGATCGTTATCGGAAACATTCCTAACACAATTCCCTCGGACATCACAATAGTTCAACAAGCTACTAAAATTTGCCAGTTGACAGGTGATTATGATAACCATTTACATGAATTGACGCTTAGTCAATGCTACTCACGTTACCGAATAGAAGGCACCGACTTAGGAGTGCCCTTCGAGGATGGAGATACGACGTGGCTATTGTTTGGAGATACATGGGGTCCGCAATCTGGATTGCATGATGCAATCGGATATACGACAGATAAAACTCCGGAAGAAGGTCTAAGACTCGATTTTGTAACTGATGATAGAGGAATATACCAAGGTATCACTATACCTGGGATTAATACTACGGGAGCCTTTGAAGTCCCTACGGAAGGGATAGTGATAGATAATGAATTTTTTATATGGATCACAACAGATCATAGCGATAAAATTACTATGGGACGTTCTGTTTTAGCTACGGCAAATAGAACAAATGCCTTGAAAGGTCTATATTCTAAAGTGTATGATTTATCTGTATCTAAATTTATTAATGTCTCTGTAGTCAGAGTAAGAAACTCAGATTGGAATTTTTTACCACCTCACGAAGGAGACGGTATAGTTATGTTTGGATCTGGAAGTTACAGGCAAAGTCATATTTATTTGGCCTATCAGCCAATATCTGAAATAAAAAATAGAAGTTCAATTCACTATTTTGGCGGAATTAAAGATGGAAAACCGCTATGGACTGGAAAAGAAAAATATGCCAAACCAATTTTCCAGTTAACCAATCCGGGCGTAGGAGAACTTTCAGCATCTTATAATAAATTCATTAAAAAATGGATTCTATTGTATAACCATGGAGAGCCTGAACCGCGGGGAATCAACCTTCGAGTATCAGATACTCCCTGGGGACCTTGGTCGAAAGCGCAAGCCATATTTCGCCCATGGGAGGATGGAGGATATTGTAATTTTATGCATACGAGTTGGTTACATAGTAATTGCGATAATATACATAATCCAGGACGTGAAAATGAATGGGGTGGTGAATATGGACCATATCAATTCGAGCATTTTGCAACAGGCGATCACTCCTCTACCACCATTTATTTTACGATGTCAACATGGAATCCGTATGATGTTGTATTGATGAAAGCATCCTTAAAGAAAAATTAACATGGATTTTTATTGTTTTTAATAAATTAAACAATTAATAATTAGTTGCAAAGAGTATGAAAAACAGACATTTAAAAAAATTGTTTCTTATTGTCTTGATGAGTATAGGAAACATGTTGTTTTGTATGGCACAATCGGGACAAAAAGTTACCGGGCGTGTTATGGATACGAAAAACGAACTCCTTATCGGAGTGAATGTGATGGAAGTAGGTACTACAAATGGAGCGGTAACAGACATAAATGGTACTTATATCATTCATCTGACGACACAAGATCCGGTTCTTCGTTTCACTTATGTCGGATTTAAGGAAACAGAGGTTCAAGTAGGGAAACAAGGTATTATTGACGTGTTTTTGGAGGAGGAAACGGAGGCCCTCGACGAGGTAGTGGTCATCGGTTACGGAACCCAAAAGAAGATTTCGGTAACGGGTGCTGTTTCCAATGCTGAAGTGAAACAACTTCAAGCGGTTCCGGCAGCTTCTTTGTCAAATGCATTGGGCGGGACAATTCCTGGAATTATTACTCGCCAATCCAGTGGTGAACCGGGATTCGACGGGGCAGCTCTTTATATACGTGGTATGGGTACCTTTACCGGATTTACATCTCCGCTTATTTTGGTTGACGGGGTAGAACGCGATATTAATGTAGTGAATATTCAGGAAGTTGAAAGTTTCACTATATTGAAAGATGCTTCGGCTACGGCAGTATATGGTGTACAAGGTGCGAATGGAGTTATCCTTATCACCACAAAAAAAGGTGTGCAAGGAAAACCAAAGGTAACTTATCGCGGTGAATATGCTACGTTGGAAGGTAGGAGATTTCCTCAATATATTGAAGCCTATGAATTTGCGACCTTAATGAATGAAGCCGCATTCAATTCCCAATTATCATCGTTACCCTGGTCTTCTGAAGATATTCAGAAATTCAAGGATGGATCCGATCCATACCTGTACCCCAATGTAAACTGGATAGATGAGGTATTCAAAAAAGATACTTGGCAAACCACGCATAACCTGAATGTCTCGGGAGGGAATGAAGTGGCACGCTATTATATAAATCTCGGATATGTAGGAAAAGATGGTCTATATAAAGAGGACAAGTCGTATGATTGGGGAACAAACGGGGGAAAATTCCGCCGTTACAATTTGCGGTCGAATATTGATGTGAATGTAACCAAGGATTTTTCTCTTGAACTGGGATTAGCCACGACCATCCAAAATAGGAGTTACCAAGGCACCAGTGCCGGCGCTATTTGGTCAGCTATACGTCAAACATCTCCCTTAATTTATCCGGTAAGGAATCCGGACGGATCGATCGCTGGTGGGGGTACAACCGCATACCTTATTGGTAATCCTTATGGTTTGGCTACGCAAACCGGTTATACTCAAATGTATATCGGGAATAATCAAGGAAATTTGGCTGCGCGCTGGGATTTATCAAAACTTGTCACAAAAGGTTTGTCGATAAGTGGGAAATTTGCATTCGACCACTATTATAAAAATGAAGTAGGCCGCAGACAAGCCTTTGGAGTGAAACAGGTGACGGGGCGTGATGCTGATGGAGAATATATTTATCGTATTTGGCGTGAACAAGGAACGATGGGATACAGTCTCGATATTCAGGATTCCAATTATTCCATGTATTGGGAGGGCGCCCTTAATTATGCGCGGAAGTTTGGTCTTCACGATGTGGCGGCCATGTTGCTTATGAATAGGAAAGAGTATAAAAACCTGACCGCGGGTACTTCAATAAATAATTTACCCAACCGTCACCAAGGGCTTGTGGGACGATTTTCGTATAATTACGGCAATCGTTATCTGACGGAATTCAATTTTGGTTATAATGGATCGGAACAATTTCCCAAAAAAAACAGGTATGGGTTCTTCCCTTCTCTCTCTTTGGGATGGGTGGTCTCAAGTGAAGAATTCTGGAATCCAAAAGTTGTGAACAATCTGAAAATAAGGGGATCGGTAGGACAGGTAGGTAGCGATTTAGTAAGTGGCGATAGGTTTTTATATGTGACCGCAGTGAATACTGCCGCTACAGGATACTGGTATGGTACCGGGCAAACCTGGTTAAGTGGGATTGAAGAGAAAAAATTTGGTGTAGATTTAGTCTGGGAAACTTCAACCAAGTATAATGCAGGGATTGATATTGGGTTATTTAACAAATTCAGTTTGCAATTTGACGCCTTTAAAGAACGTCGTGAAAATATTTTATTGAAAAGGGCACAGCTACCTGCCCTTCTCGGATTGGTTCCTCACGGCACTCCTTACGGGAACCTTGGAATTATGGATAATAAAGGATTTGATGCTGCTATCGAATTAAAAAATACCACATCTTACGGATTGACCTATTCTTTGAGGGGAAACTTCACTTTTGCCCGCAATAAAATAATAGAAGACGATACACCCATCCCGGCAGAGCCGTATCAGCAAACTAGAGGAACATCTCTTACACAGGCATTTGCATTGATAGCTGAGGGTTTGTTCAAAGATCAGGAAGAGATAGACAACTGGGCTAAATCTGAATTTCAAACGACAATCATACCCGGAGATATAAAATACAAGGATATGAATGAGGACGGGGTCATCAATGAAAACGACAGGGTATTTATCGGTCATCCTCAAATAGCCGAAATCATGTTTGGTTTTGGCGGTGGTCTGGCTTACAAGAACTTTGATGCATCCGTGCAATTTTCAGGAGTGGGCAATCGCAGCACTTTTCTTACGGCAGCAGGAATGTATCCCTTTTCGCTGGAATATCCTAATTATAACGTGTTGAGAGAGTATTACGATAATCGTTGGGTACCGGGCGCTGATAATTCGAATGCCAAATATCCGACAGTTATTGCAGCAAATAATACACATAATAATCGCAATTCCACTATTTATATGCGCGATGCAGGTTATATGAAATTACAAAATGCGGAAATCGGTTATACGTTTCCTAAAGAATGGATGAAAATATTACATATTGCAGGGATCAGACTCTTTGTGAACGGTTCTAATTTATTGACATTTGACAAATTGAAAATTATTGATCCGGAGCAAAATATCGGTGACGCATATCCGTTACAACGTACTATAAATTTCGGAACGCAAATTAACTTCTAATTTTTATTATACTATGAGATCTAAAATTTTAAAATATGCAGTAATCCTTTATGTAGCAGTTTGGTTGTTATCATGTGGTGATTATCTGGATAAATTGCCCGAAGGAGATATGACAGTGGAAGAGGTGTTTGAAAATTATACAACCGCGAAACGTTGGTTGGCAAACACCTATATGCATTTGCCGGCAGAATTGAATTATATGTGTGCATTGAACGACACGTGGGCGAGAAATCCATTTACTGCCGGATGCGACGAAATGGAGATTGCCTATGGTGGCGCTGCTTCACACTATTTGAATAATGGCTCTATGAATCCGAGCAATTCTAAATCTATTTGTCCTGTATGGGATGAATGTTTTATGGGAATCCGCAAAGCAAATATTTTTCTAGAAAATATAGACAACACTCCGTTGCCAGATGAGGTTGATGCGGTAGAGTTTACAGAAACAATCCGAAACCAATGGAAGGGAGAAGCCTATCTTCTACGGGCGTTTGCGTACTACCAACTGGTTAGAACTTATGGGGCGGTACCCATTACCGACCATGTGCTTCCGACCAGTGGAGATTATACTACCATTAAGCGAAATACGTTAGAAGAGTGCATTCAATTTATTGTTGATGATTGTGATCACGCCATATCTCTTTTGCCGGTGCGGTTTACAGGTGAAAATATAGGGCGTTGTTCGGGAGGAGCTGCTATGGCTTTAAAATCACGGACATTGCTTTATGCGGCATCATCTATCTACAATGGCCATGCACATTTTAAAGACTTTGTAGATAATGATGGTACTCATCTGTTTCCTACCAGCTACGATGCTACCAAATGGAGTAAGGCTGCAGCTGCTGCATTGGAATGTATCACTGCCTTGGAAAATGCCGGTCATAAACTTTATAACGCGAAGCTTCCTGATTATGTAAATAACTATCGAGGTATCCATCAGGAACTTTATAATGACGAATGGATATTTTGGAGAAATGTGGAATGGTATAATCACTTGGACAATTGCGGTACTATTCTTAGCTTAAAAGGATTTTCAATTTTGAATCCTACGCAGGAAATGGTGGATGCATATCAAATGGCAAACGGTTTGCCCCCCATAACCGGTTATAAGGAAGATGGCCTGATACCGGTTATCAATTCGGCATCGGGTTATGAAGAGGAAGGTTATACTTCGGCTGAAGGCTCTGACGGTTGGTGTCCGGCAGGCGTCCGGAAAATGTATGCGAACCGGGAACCCCGTTTCTATGCATCGATCAATTTTGCAGGACAAAGATGGCTTGGAACAACTTGTGATTTCTGGTATACCGGAAAAGATGGACGACGTGGTGCGGGATCCGACTATTGTAAAACCGGATACCTGATAGCAAAGATTATCAATCCAAATGCAAATCCTGCCACAGGAGCAGGTTATACACGGAAAGCCTGGTTATATATGAGGTTGGCTGAGATCTATCTGAACTATGCTGAAGCCATAAATGAAGTGGAAGGTCCGGCTAAAGCGTATCCGTACATAAATAAAATTCGGTCCAGAGCCGGAATTCCGGATTTGACAACAGGTTTAAACAAAGATCAAATGAGAGAAGCTATCTACCGTGAACGCAGGATTGAATTAGCTTTTGAAGGTCAGCGGTATTGGGATGTCCGTCGTTGGGGAACAGCAGAGAATACAGAGAGCAAGCCAATTCATTGTATGAACATTATGGCTGGAACATCTTTACAGGATAATGCTTTTTATGAAAGAGTGAAGTGCGAAGATCGTGTATTTGAAACGAAGCATTACTGGTTTCCGATTCCTCAAAGAGAGATAGATATTACCGAGCGCTCTTTGGTGCAAAATCCTGATTGGACTGAGGGCGAATAGGTAGATAAGGAATCTCTACAAAAATAATAAATAATTGATTATTAATAAGTTTAAATTTGATTATATGAAACAGGCGTGTAGATCATTTCACTAAAAGAATGATTAAAGGCGAGTTCCATATGATACATTTGAAAATAAATAGTTTTAATCATATGAAAAATATAATCTTTTTCTTTTTCTTTCTCTTCTTGCTTAGTTCGTGCACGAAGGAGGTTGGTTATGAGAAAGGTGAAAACAGGCCTTATGTGAGAATTCCGGAGCGTGATATCATGATGGAAACCGATGAGGATAACAAGATAACGATTACTCCAATATTTGATAGCGAGGCAACCGCTGCGGGAAAATTTGAATGGAGTGTCGCTAATCAGGAATTGGCAAGCCTCGTCGAAAATGAGGACAACTCTGTTACCATTACCGGATTAAAGCCCGGATATACTTATCTGAGGATAGCATCGGAGAATGGAAAACTGTACTATACATCCACCTTGAAAATTAATCAGGCTTTTCAGTTTAATTATCCCCTATTGATAGATTTTGGCACGATAAAATCAGATAGTCCGTTCAACTGTCTACTGAGCCCGTCAGATAAATTGCAGGGACTGGTAGATATAAACGGATTTGTATCGAAATACGCAATCGAAGTCAGCGGGTCGTTCAATATGTTGGATAGAAATACCCATTCTAATGTATTGGGATTTCCAGATAATGTTGCTTTCGATATGTTTTTTAACGATGGTATTCATGTTGCTTCAGCCGGATTTATTCTGTCTAAATTAAAAAAAGGCACGAAATATACATTGGTCTGTTATGCTACAATAGACGATGGCGGACAAACCCAGACACGATATACAGCCACGGGACAAAATGAAAAAAGTGAGCTTCTGTTCACCAGTAAAAATCCGTCCAATGTAGTCATCTTGGAAGATATCATTCCTGATAATAATCAGAATATAAAATTGATCCTGACCCCGGGTCCCGAGAATTATCAATGGGCTTTATTTTATGGTATTACAGCATTGATTATCGTTCCGGAAAACTATGATTTGAATTTACTTTTTAATGAGAGGTAGAAGTTAATTCATTTTATATTGTTTCCGCTGATCCTATTCAGGGAACTGCAAATTATGGATAGTTGCAGTTCCCCGAATAGAAGTGTTTTAACGTAAATTTGATGTAAAGAATATTTATATAAATCAAAAAATATGAGACAATGCTTATCCCCTTTGTTTTTACTGATAATCCTCACTTCGGGTGCTCAGTAGAGCGTTTGGATTGGAAGCAATTGACGCCTTCCGATACGGTTGATGTATGGAATCAACTACCGGGAAGCATTTCGATTGAAAATTTAGAGTTGAATTCGCCATCTAAGAACGGAGAAAAGTTTATCTTTGGGATTACACCGCTTTCGCCGCAACAATTTATCAAACAGATACAAAACTAGCAATGCAAATGAATAATAATCGCAGGACATTCTTAAAGAAAATTGGGTTAGGCACAATTGCCGCATCCAATATTCCCGCTTTCACATCGGCTGAAAGTTTGCTGGGATCAAATAATCCAGAAAAATTGAATTTTCAGCTTGAAAGAACGGAGCGAAATTATAATGAGGAATACAGAAATGAGTACTTAAGCAAGGTGGCTTTCCCTATTGGAGGTATAGGTGCAGGCATGTTCTGCCTGGAAGGTACTGGCGCTATTTCCCACTTGTCTGTAAACAATCGTCCGGAAATCTATAATACCCCTTATGCTTTTGCGGCCATCAGCATTAAAGGGATAGAAAACGGAGCGAAGGTCCTGGAATCAACCGTTCCTACCTGGAAGCTGTTTGGTCCACGGGGAAGTGGAACTGGTTTGGGTAACCGGAATTACGGACTGCCGAGGTTTGAGAGGGGTTCATTTCTGGCCCGCTTCCCTTTTGGAATGATAGATTTGGAAGATAAAGACATTCCGCTGGATGTGAGAATTACCGGTTGGAGTCCTTTTATTCCTACTGATGAGGATAATTCGAGTCTTCCCGTAGGTGTATTGGAATACTCGTTTAAAAACAGATCAAATCATTTGATTGAAGCCGTTTTCTCATACAATTCCCGAAACTTTATTGATGGTGGAGGACATATTTACGCACAAAAGAACGGTTTTACAATGGCCAAGGCAGATAATGGCAGCAATAGAGGTGTTACTGGATTTGCCATTTACCTGGACGATAATAGTGCAGTGACCGATCATTGTTGGTTCAGAGGGGGGTGGTTTGATTCACAGACAATCTTATGGGATAATATCAGAAATATGAAGGTTGTGGATAATCCTCCCATTGAAGGAGTTTCTCCCGGGGCCTCTGTCTTTCTGCCGATGGAATTGAGACCAGGTGAAGAGAAAACAGTGAAAGTCAATTTCTGTTGGTATCTTCCTAAATCGGATCTCTCTATAGGTCAGAAAATTGTTACCGGATCGGCATTTACCGGTAAAACGACAAAGAGTCCGGTAAAAAATCAGCAAAAAGTGACGGGTTATAGAGGGCAAGGTTTATTGAACTCCTTTGATCCCCATGGAGATGGACAAGTGGGAATTTTACTCTCTCCTGAGTTTATCATCAACAAAAGGTATCTCAAATTTTTAGTGGGTGGGGGGAGTCAAAAAGAGAAAACATCCGTCAACCTGTGGATAAATGGCCGGATCGTGGAGACTGCGGCGGGGAATAATACGGAACAACTAACAGAAGTAATCTGGGATTTGAAGAAATATGCAGGAAAAACTGGCCGATTGAAAATCATTGATCTTGATACATCTCCATGGGGACATATTCTCGCTGACCAGTTTGTTTTGACCGATCGGTCTGATGAGATACTCTCCTCTCCTTCTTCCGGAGCAATTGTGTTGGCTGATTTTGAAAATGATTATTCAGAAGGATGGGAAATTACAGGATCCGAAGAGTCTGGCATCTCAAATCCGGGAAATATCTATTATCACCCCTGGTATGCGACCCGTTTTGAGAGTTTGGACAGTCTGATCAAATACTGGAATGCAAGCGTTGAAACCTTGAGAAGAGATTCCGAATTGTTTAGAGATTCCTTTTATGACTCTACCCTTCCTCCTGAAGTGCTGGAAGCTGTTGCTGCCAACCTGACCATCCTGAAATCGCCGACCGTCTTACGGGTATCCGATGGGAGGCTCTGGGCATGGGAAGGATGCAACGACGATGCAGGCTGTTGTCACGGAAGTTGTACGCATGTGTGGAATTACGCACAGGCTATTCCTCATCTCTTCCCCGCTTTGGAACGAACGTTGCGTGAAACGGAATTTAAAGTGAGCCAAAACGAAGAAGGACATCAGAATTTCAGAGCCAATATTCCCATTACCCCTACCGAGCATAATTTTCATGCGGCGGCAGACGGTCAGCTGGGAGGAATCATGAAAGTGTACAGAGATTGGAGGATAAGTGGAGATACACAATGGATGAAATCACTCTATCCTTATGTGAAAAAAAGCATTGATTATTGTATCCGTACATGGGATCCTAAACGGAAAGGATATCTCGAAGAACCACACCATAATACGTATGATATTGAGTTTTGGGGAGCTGATGGAATGTGTACCAGTTTTTACTTGGGTGCACTGACGGCTTTTATTGAAATGAGCAAAACTCTTGGAGAACCTTATAACGATTACCGCTCTTTATTGACTAAAGGAAAGGAATATATGGAGAATAATCTGTTCGATGGTGAATATTTCATCCAGAAGATTCAATGGGAAGGGTTGAAGGCACCCAGTCCGATAGATACGCAATCTTATGGAGGTGCTTATTCGGAGGAAGCGATTGCTTTACTGAAAAAGGAAGGCCCCAAATATCAGTATGGTACCGGTTGCCTTTCGGATGGGATTTTAGGGATGTGGATGGCCTCTGTCTGCGGACTTCCGGAAATTGTAGATAATAGCATGGTCACCAGTCACTTGAAATCTGTGCATACATATAACCTAAAGCCAACATTATTGGACCATTACAATCCGCAACGACCGACATATGCTTGCGGTGAAGACGGAGGATTGTTACTTTGTTCATGGCCGAAAGGAGGAGCATTGTCCCTGCCGTTTGTCTATAGTAACGAGGTTTGGACCGGCATTGAATATCAGGTAGCAAGCCATTTGATGCTGAAGGGGGAAATAGAAAAAGGGTTGGAAATAGTTCGTGTGTGTCGGGACAGGTATGACGGTTCTGTAAGAAATCCTTTTAACGAGTATGAGTGCGGTCATTGGTACGCCCGGGCAATGGCGAGTTATGCAATGTTACAGGCACTAACCGGTGTCAGGTATGATGCCGTGGATAAGATATTATATATTGATTCAAAGATAGGGGATTTCACCAGTTTTATCAGTACTGGAACGGGGTTTGGTACAATTTCATTAAGAAATGGAAAACCTCGGTTAAAGCTATTATTTGGTTCAATTGATATCGAAAAATACAATATCTTTGGACAAGAGATTAATCTATAAAAATAAAAATATCAATAATTTTTTAATTTATCTATTATGCATTTAAGAACAACTTTCATTTTACTTTTTTGTATTACATGGTTAACCGCGACCTTGTCACAAAACCGTGATTTTAACGGTTTGGATATGAATATGGGTAATCTCTATCGGCTATCCAACGCGGAGACACGCTCTATCAGTCCGGAAAATTTTACCGGAGAGAAGGGAAATGGAGGGATGGCTATCCCCGATCCCAACGCACCCCGCAATACAGCCAATGCCACACATGCCTCACGCGACCTGGGACAAGGCTGGAAGGTGAATCCGTTTGTGACGATCAACCCGGGAGAGACTTTCACTATGGCAGAAATAGAAGGACCGGGAGCCATTCAGCATATCTGGATGACGCCAACCGGTAACTGGCGGTTTTCCATTATCCGGATCTATTGGGACGATGAGAAAGAACCATCGGTAGAAGTACCCGTAGGCGACTTTTTTGGCATGGGCTGGAATGAATATGCGCATCTGAACTCCCTGCCGGTAACCGTAAATCCGGGAAGTGCGTTCAACTGTTACTGGGTAATGCCTTTTCGTAAGAAATGTAGGATTACTATGACCAATATCAATGATGCACAATCGATGAATCTCTATTACCAGATTGATTATACGCTAACTGATGTGCCGGATGATGCCGCTTATTTTCATGCACAATTTCGTCGTACCAAAGTGAATGAGACTTCCGATTATACGATTATCGACGGGATCAAGGGAGAAGGCCATTATGTGGGTGTCTATATGGCCTGGCAGGTGAACAACAACGGTTGGTGGGGTGAAGGAGAGATCAAATTCTTTATGGATGGAGACAAAAAATTCCCTACTATTATCGGAACAGGTACCGAAGATTATTTCTGCGGCTCCTATAATTTCGACCGGAATAGAAAATATGTTACCTTTACGACACCGTATGCGGGGTTGATACAGGTATTACCCCCTGATCAGACTTATGTTTCCGGACAACGATTCGGAATGTATCGATGGCACGTGATGGATCCGATACGGTTTAAAAAAGATCTGAAGATCACGATTCAGGATTTGGGATGGAGGCACGGTGGGCGCTACCTACCGCAACAATCAGATATCTCGTCCACCACTTTTTGGTATCAAAAAGAACCGCATGCTACATTCCCCAAATTACCCTCCTGGCAAGAGTTAGAAGTGAATTGATGATAGGATCAAAATGACAAACAGAATGAAATTAAAGAGATTATTGTTTACTGCATTTTTATTAGGATTGTTACCGCTTCATGGTCAGGGGCAAAACTATCAATGGGTCAATGAGTTAGAGCTATTGAAAAGAATAGACCTATTGCCCGCCTATCGTCATAATCAATTGATCGAACAGGAGTCGAGTTACGATCGTACTGGTGGAAATGATGATGGGTTTTCCGGAAAATACTCCTTTATCCGTAAGGAAAAAGGGAATCTGGTATTGGCTGAATTTGAAGGCCCCGGTGTGGTGAACAGAATATGGACTCCTACTCCGACGAACGACACATTATTGTTCTATTTCGATGGAGAAAAAGTTCCACGGCTCAAGATACGTTTTATGGATCTCTTCTCAGGTGAGGTATACCCGTTTATAAAACCCGTATGTGGGAATGAGATTGGAGGTTATTATTGTTATATTCCTATTCCTTTTCAGAAATCGCTCAAGATCGTTTTCCAGGGAGAGAAAATCATGTTCCATCAAATTCAATACCGGAAATTGCCGGATATGAAAGTGGAAAGCTGGACGGGAAATTTCTCCGCATCAGACAGAGAGTTACTATCGGAGGTGAGCTCTCTGTGGGCAGATATCTCACCAAAAATGGAGAGTTATACTTCGGGTTTATCGGCAAATATCCAAACTGAAGAAAAAACCTTTACCATCCAACCGGGGGAAGAAGTGACTTTTTTCGATAGACCTACTCCCGGACGTATTGTCGGTTTCGATATTGACGGAGGTACATCTATTGAAGGATTGTATAAAGATGTGATTCTTTCGGCAAAATGGGATCGTGAAGAGGTGGAGGCCATTTATGCACCTTTGGCTGATTTTTTCGGATATGCATATGGAAAACCTGCTATGCGGAGTATGATGATGGGACGTCAAGGGACTTCAAATTACTGTTATCTTCCCATGCCGTTTGATCAGTCTGCGAACATGAAATTGATTTACAAAAAAAGAAATGATATTTTGCAGTCGCCGATATCAGTCAATGTAAAGGTATATTACAATGATAATAAACGAGATGTGAAATTGGAAGGAAAATTTTATTCTGTTTGGAGGCGGGAAAAACCTGATGCCGGAGAGTTTTATAAGTTTATGGAAACCAAGGGAAAAGGACATTATGTAGGCACCATTCATCAGGCACAAGGTTTGCGACCGGGAATGACCCTTTTTTTTGAAGGAGATGATAGCACTTATGTGGATGGCAAAATGCGTTTACATGGCACCGGCTCCGAAGATTATTACAATGGAGGTTGGTATGCCCTGCTCGACCGGTGGGACAGGGGGATCAGCATGCCTATACACGGTTCTCTCGACTATTCGTTGCCGATGAACCGTACCGGAGGATATCGTTTTTTCTTGTCCGATAAAATGTCATTTGAAAAGGAGATATATCATGGTATGGAACATGGAGAGGTGAATAATAATTTCCCTGTAGATTATATTTCTATTGCGCTCTTCTATGCGGACCATCCTTTGGAAGAACGTATGGAGCCGACCGATGAGTTGAGGGAAGTATACTTCCCCACAACACATGTTTATTTTCCACAATTGATGCAACTGACACTCGGAGGAGGAGCGCGAGTTGTGCAAGAGAGGGGAATCAGGATAAATACCAAAAACCAGACGATGGTACGCATTATGTTGGATGATGTGCCGGAAGGAAAATACAGGGTATTGGTCAACTATCATGAGAAGCCGAACGGGGCTGATTTTCAGGTTTGGCAACGACAAAACAGGCTATCGGAGTGGATATCAACAAAATCTGAAAAAGAAACCTTCAAGGAGAATGCCCATGTAGGTGATATACAACTTACGTCCCAAACAAATTCTATCACCTTCCATGTGAGGAGTAATGGTGATGCCGACCAATTCGAACTGAATCTGATTACTCTAAAAAGAGTGGATTGATGTGGTGATTGGGGAAACGGTGCGGCGGCAGAGGCTTACAACTGTATCCTCGATAAATTCGGAAAAATCAAGTGAAATTAATCAATAACCAATGTGGCCAATTACGAAGGAATTGATATTGTCAATAAAGTGTCTTGGTTTTTGGCTCTTGTGTCTAATTTTTATCTTATGCAACTAAAACAAATCTATCGCACTTTGTTACCGGTCATGCTCGGAGGAGTCATGTTGCTCTCCTGCACAGCCAATAAGAAAACAACAGAAAACATGGAAAAGGAATATGAAAAAGGAACTTTCGGATATGATCTGAACTATCTGTCCGAAAAAGATGGGGGATTGATCATCCTGAAGTCGGAAGACGAAAAAGCACGGGTGATCCTGTCGGCAAAGTATCAGGGAAAAGTATTTACCTCTACGGCCAATGGTCTCGAAGGTAATAGTCACGGGTTCGTGAACTACAACTTCTTTGATGCGGGTATAGTGGATGAACATATGAACGGTTTTGGGGGAGAAGATCGTTTCTGGCTTGGTCCGGAAGGAGGAAGGTATTCTATCTATTTCGAACCGGAAAAAGAACAGGTATATGATCACTGGCATACCCCTAAGGCCATTGATATTGAGGAGTGGCAGGTAAACCGTGTTACTTCCAAAGAGGCTGTTTTTACCAAAGAGATGGAGCAGGAAAATTATTTGGGCACGCTCTTGAATATCGGCATAGAACGGAAAATCGCACTGCTCTCGGTGGCCGATATAAGCAATAAACTGGAGGTAGAGCTCCCTGAAGGTGTGAATGGGGTAGCATATGAAACGGCGAACAGCATTACCAATAAAAATGACTTCGAATGGACTCCGGAAACTGGAACAGTCTGTATCTGGATGCTGGATATGTTTAACCCTTCTGAGGCGGCTGTAACCGTAATCCCCTATTATACCGGAGATGAGGAGAATTTAGGCAAAGTGGTGACATCCGATTATTTTGGTGAAATTCCTGCCGACCGGCTCAAAGACGATAACGGGATACTCTATTTCAAAACTGATGGGAAATCAAGAGGTAAGTTGGGGATGAATGCCAAACGTACCAAATCGATCGCGGGAAATTATAATCCGCTCGCAAAACGGTTGACCATTGTCACGTTCGATGCTAACCCTGATGCGACCTATTTGAATCAGGAATGGAATCCCGACCGCGACCCATTGATAGGAGACGCGCTTAATGCTTATAACGACGGACCGCTGGAAGATGGAAGTATTATGGGGCCTTTCCTTGAATTGGAAAGTTGTTCCCCCGCCGCATTCCTGAAACCCGGAGAATCGTTGTCGCACAGGCACAACGTATTTCACTTCACGGGTGATGAGACAAGCCTCTCCCCTATCGCGGAAAAACTGTTGGGAGTATCCCTTGAAAAAGTAAGGAATATCTTTTAAACAACTCTTATTTCTCGACCTCTTTAAAAACATATAAAACAGGTAATGAACAGGGAATAA
>Ga0172382_10005370_pt1 | contig 19135 bp, 8 predicted proteins | sample Leawel138RmetaG_FD_122245 | JGI IMG/M metagenome (GOLD analysis project Ga0172382, IMG submission 122245) | Leachate microbial communities from a municipal landfill in Southern Ontario, Canada - Leachate well 138R metaG | ecosystem: Engineered > Solid waste > Landfill > Unclassified | place...
GTAGCAGTAATATTACTTGTCCAGATAGGTGCACTACCTGCTCCCTGACTCTGTAGGTACTGTCCACTAACCCCTGCATTACCAGCAGGCATGAGAGCATCAGAGAAACTAACATTACCAACCACATCTAGGCGCTGGGAAGGAGTAGTAGTTCCTATACCCAAGCTCCCAGAAACATCAGCTCCACCAACTATTGAGAGTTTGTTACTAGGTGTGGTAGTGCCAATCCCGACATTACCACCAGTGGTAGCAAAATCTGCACTGCCAGCAACCGATAATAAGTTGGCAGGATTAGTAGTACCAATCCCAACATTACCGTTCATTACTGCTAGTTGAGCAGTTCCAGGCTCAGTGGTACCAATCCCAACCCCACCGGTTGAGTCCTCAACATATAGCAAGTTGTTCAAATTTACCAAACCTGTCGAACTGAACAAGTCAATATCATTGGTAGCAGTCAACTGAATCTCGGCCGCGCGATCAGTAGCGTTAAGTAATAAACTTTTTCCTTCCAGAGTAAAACTAGCACCGGTTGCTTCAATCTTCGCGTTAGCTTCGCCCAACAACACCAAGCCATCGCCACTCCCGTCGTCAATCATGGTTAAAACTGTATGGTTAGTGGCGCCGGTGTTTGATGCCAAAGGATAGCCTTGTAAGGTCTCAGCGTTCAGGGCGTATCCTACAGTACGAATAGGTTGACGAGGTGTCAAGATTTCCTGGGTAGGGGTTGAGCCCACTGTTACCTCTAGCCAAATATTAGAGTTTTCACTAAAGACACTGGGTAGAATTTCAGGTCCGCACTCGGCAACATCACCCAAACCCACAGTGAAGATGCCATCCTGGTCAGTTTCGATCACACAGGTGTTAGAACTCCATAAGACATTACCACCGGTTAGTTCATCGTACAACTTGAACACCATGCTAGTGTCATCAGTGATCGGATTCATGTTGGGATCGGTTAAACGACCTTGAAAAGAAAGTGTTCTGCCTGGCGTGGTGGGCGTGCTAGGATAAGCAAACTGAAACGGTGCGTTGGTGATGAACTGCTTGTAACCTAAAGAGCCTAAACCAAGGAAGAATAACAAGATCACTGCCAAGTTGATATAAGGCAAAATATTGAGCGCCATCTTTTTTTTAACTTGGCTTTTGATCTGGTCGGTAACTTGAGTTTTAACCTGCTCGCTAATCAAGTCCATGGCATCACCCACTTTTGTTTTAAAGGTGTTTGTAATCTTGGTTGTTAGTTGGCCAAAACTGCTTTTAAGCCTGGCTCGTTTTTCCTGATGCTGACGCGCAGTAGTTGCTTTAGCTTTAGGGACATTTAGATTGAGTAGATTTTTTTTGCCTGGTTGAGCCGTGATGGATCTGATTGAGTAGGCTATTTGCTCACTCTCGCCGGCTTTTAAATTTTGAGCCTGCTCTTTTGAGTTAATAGTTTTGAGGTTTAAATCTTGCTCATCTTTTAATTTTTCATCCGTGAGTTTTTTTTCATGTACATAGCCTGTTTTTAACCACTCTGGTGGTTTTACCAGCACCCCCTCATTCTTCAGCCATAACCCGAACTGCACTACACTGCTAAACTTCCGTTTAATCGTTGACTCTTTTAAGCCCTTTTCCTCTTGAAATCGGTAAAAATCATCTAGTTTGGTTTTTGTTAGTAACGTCTCAACCTCACGCACTGCACAAAACTCGATGAATTGGCTGATGTCACTACGATAATTTTTGATAGTGGACGCTGAGCAGTCATCCTTTTTTAGTGCTAATAAAAATTCCTGGAGGAACGCATTAGTCTGGTAAGGTGGATAGTCAGTAACAAATTGCATCAAGATTTTCTGCGCAACCTGTTCTGTTGAGGTGGACAACCCGAACTGTTGAGCAAACTCTTTAACTTCTTCTGGTTTCCAGATTGAAAAATCTTTTTTCAAGCTCAAAAACTTGACGAGCAACTCCTGAGCCACCATCTTTAACTCTTGATGACCAGACTTATTGTCATTAATCTCACTGGCAAGCAAGTAATTTTCCAAAAATGTGGAAAATGCAGATAAAATGCTGGTGATATGTCGTTGTTGGGCAGTCACTGTTGTTTAGGTTTGTTTTTTTCTAATACCAGGTTCATTAGACGCTTAGGTAATGAGTTTAGTGTAGAAAAAAAATAAACACGAAACAACCTCTGGTTTCAAGGCAAAAAAAGGGCTTTGAATCGGTCAGGAGGCTGATGTACTTAAAAAATGTTTTGCAATAATATTCGTCATTGTTCAAGATGGTCAAAACATCTTTGGGGGATATTATCAAAAACTATCAAAACAAATCAGCAAACTTGGTAGAGATAGTACTTTGAGAAAAGTATTGTGAAACTTGATCGAACTTTTCCACAATTTTGCTACTTGTCAATTGCCGTAAAAGTGATGTAATAAGTGAAGTAAAAATTACGAGATTAGAATGTGAACGAGGATAGTCTAAAAAAAAAGTTAGTTATAGTCTGGAACTGGAGTTAAAAATATAAATTAGATCTTGAGCTAGGGATTAAATAGTAATTAAAACCTGTTTTTATCTGTTTCGGTTGACGGTGTATGTGGAAAACTTTAACAGCCTGTGTAAAAAGATATAGTTATAATTATTGCTAAAAATGAAGGAATTCATAAATTAGCTTAGAAAACAGAATCGGTTAGGGGTTTTTCAGCTCATCTAGAATATAAAAAAATCTTGGCTATTAACCAACTCACCTTATATCTAAAAAAACTACCAACTTAAACAAGTTGGTTAGTTATAAATACCACCTTGTTGGCAAACTAGTCACTTAATACTCATTATCTATTACAAATACTTGACCGCTATCTAGCATGAAAACAGTATAAAAATCGTATGAAAATCACCTCTAAAAAACTTCTGCTTTGGCTTTATCCTACTCAACTAGACTCTGGCACTAGGTACCGCGGTCGGCGGGTTTCATATGCCCAAGTACCGGTCATCTTGCCTGAACTATCAGAGGATGGCCGACAGTCGCTTGTGCGACTTTTAGAAAAGAACCGGTTACTGCACACCGATCAGCTGACCGGCGAGCTTAACCTCACTCTCAGCTCATATGGCAAAAGCCAGCTAGAGGCTCTATTTCCGTTGTTGAAACGAGAACTTGATCCGTGGCAAGGTGATTGGCAAATGATCCTATTTTTAGAACCTCCGCAGAGTGACCCCAGCTTCCGCTATCTGAGAAGCCTGTTACTAAAAGAGCTATGTTTTGCTTTAAAAAGGGGAGTGTATTTATTTCCAGGACAAGTAACTGAACGTGTAACTGACATTTTGAACAAAACGTACCGAGACTCGGTAGTGGTTATTAAATATGATACCTGGAGTTTTGGTGACGAGCTTAAAATTATAGGACAAAAGGCTAATCTGCATAGTATGGCGGATATTTACTCTGGAATTAGCACTGAGTTAAAAAAACTGCTAACAAAAAGATTGAGTTGCAAAAGATTGACCAATCAACAAAAAAAAGCGATTTATTCGGTTTACGACCGCCTCTTTATAAATTTTTCAGAAGACATAGGCTTGATTGATCACTATTTTCCTCAGGTAGAATCGGGATTTCAACTCCTTTGCCAGCTTAAGGATAACCTTGAATAAACTTCACTAGTAGTTTCGCGCAAAAAAAACCGAATAGAACCGGTTTTTAGACCAGCCAAACTTGCTTGAGACAGCTTCGGTAGGGTTATGACCAGAGTAAAATTGATAATAATAAATCATAGATTGATAGTTTTATAACATGTTTAACCTAATTGCGGTAAAAGTATCACCAGAGGTTGCGGTAATAATTCTGTAATCATGCGATAATAATTAAGGTTATTATTGCAACCTTATAACTACTCATATTATGAGGAAATAATGCGAAAATCGTTTTTTTTGTACAAAATAAGGATTGTTGATAGTCTCAACTGGATAAAAAATTATAGCATTGTGATTTTTTGCAGACTTCCTTAATTATAGGTTGTTATATCTTGACGCAGATAACGGGATATTTTACGAAACTCTTCTCTGACTGGTTACTATAAAACTTGCTTTAATCTTATCCCTTGCCTTTTCTAAGCAACAGCTATCAAGCCTTACCTTTAGCATCAGTTTCCAAGGCATTTAAGTTACAGCGATCTCAGTTTTAATGACTCATCTAAAATTATTTACTAAGGAGTTTTTTTAGGAGTTTTTTTACTTAAAAAGATTGTGCTTAATCTCTCTTCATCATCACGAGGAGTCGCTTCTTCTCCCACCAAGCTCCAACCTCAAGTTGGTTTTCTAGCTCGGTTTCCCTCACCTGCCTTAGACCATACTTGCTTGCCTCAACCTTGTATAGTCCTTTTTTAAAGAAGAACTTGAACCTACCATCCTTGTCAGAGATATCTGCAAAAATCTTTCCAGTACCGTCTTGATTAATTAATCTAACCATGGCATTTTGTACAAAGTTGCCGTTCTTGTCAACAATAACGCCTGAAATATTAGCCAGCACCCTCTGTTTAAAGAGATAAAACAGCCCAAAGATTAAGTAGATAGCCAAAGCTATCAAGTTGATAGGTGTGGTCCAAAATAAACTCACCACAATTGATAGCAAGATATTGAGTAAAACTACCAAACTGTCAAACTTGATAACTTTAGCCAGCCATACCTGTAGTTTTGTTTTTAAGGACCAGGGATCGGTTTTTAGCTCGGCTCGGTCGCTGTCAGCAGGAATTTGCAAAGACAGGCTGGGGTAGTTGTGGCTTGTTTCTAGTTCCTGAGCTTGATAAAAATCAAGAATACTTACCTCGTTAGGAGGAGTGTGACGGGTGGGGTAGCGAAAATCTTGATGCTGAATTGAGAGCCGGTATTTATTAATATTTAGGTCAAGCGGTAAATACAACCCCAGGTGGTCAGTTAACACGGTTTGGTAAAACGGCGGAAACCCAGGATGTTTTGGTTCACCAATGGCAAACACCCGCGCAAAGGGGATACCAGCAGAAAAGCTAACGCCTGCCTTGCTTGGATTAAAGATCAACTGACTATCAAAGACCCAACCCTCGCGATCTTGATAAGGTATAACGCCAAGCGTCTGCCAAATCTTGATTAAGTTTTTGCTGGAAACTATCCAACCCATCTTGCTCATTAACAAGAGCGTTGCCAGTAGTGCTGGCCAAGTTACGATTAAGACCACCAGCCAGGGGCCGGTTGTCTGTATAACTTGTTGAAACCATGTTTTGCTCCCAATGCGCCAGATAGGAGTTGGTGTTAGCCAACGCACAAAATCATAAACGATTTCTTTTGGCACCGGGGCCTCACTAGGGATAATGAGTTGCACGCCTTCTAAAACAGTTACATGTCTAGCTAAATCAACAACGACAAAATTCAGTGTTATGACAGTTTCGCGGGGTAAGATTGGTAGGGGGTATTCCCAGTGTCCATACTCATCTATGCTTGTTTTACTAAAATGATCATCTTGGTTAGGGATAATAACTGTTAACTGAACCTCGCTCATGGCTTCTCCGATCCCTGTTAGCAGAGGCTCGTTCTCTAAGATTTTTAGTGGCTCTTTCGGGATAGTGGTTAGATCTAGAGTAGAGATAGAGACCTCTGTGTCTCCAATCTGGGTTAAACTGAAATGAGGTGCGATCGAGTCTACAATAAAACTCCACACTGCTGAACTGGCTGGGTGGCCAGCTGTGTCAACAGCCGTGATCTTCCAGGTATGCGTACCTTGGTCAAGGTCAAACTTGATATCTAGGTAGAACCAACCAAGCTCACGGTTGTAGATAAGGTTATAAAGGTCAAACACGCCTGGCTCCATGATATTGTCAATAACAAGTCGACCATCAATAAAAAGTTGATAATGAGAAATGGCTACATTATCGGTTGACGCTTGCCAGACAAACTGTGGTTTGGCGCTACTTATCAGTTCGCCATTTTTAGGTGAGATTAAGACGGGAGTGGACGGTGGCTGGACGTCAGGCATGGTGGCCGTGACAGGTAGAGGAAAGGTCTTTTCTTTAGCGGTTTGCGCAAATGTAGTAGGGGTGGAAAGCTTACTAAAGATCAAACCAAGTTGAGTGATTAGGACTAGCAAAAGAGTGACAAAGACTAATCTGGAAGATTTATTTGTTAGCATAAGAAGCAGTCAGTCTATTATACAAAAAAGGCAATGGCTGATTGCTCCATTACCTTGTAAACTGTTGCTGATAAATAGTAAAAACGATTGCTTCAAGTTACGACCAACGATACTTTTACCCAACTTTTACCCAACACTTACCCAACTTTCACCCAACACTTACCCAACTTCTGCCAAACCTCGACCAAACTTCTACCAAATACTTTTCACCAAACACCTTTTACTAAATCCTAGCCTCTCTGTTCATAACTATCGAGCTTTTTCTGCAGTTCCTTGATCTTCTCTTTCTCAAGCCTGTTCTGTTTTTCATTGTAGCGTTTGATAGCTAGGACAATCACCACTAGCAAGGTGGCTCCGAACAAAATCGAGAGGATAATTCTTACCGGAATAATCCAGAAATTGGCTGTGGCTACGGCTACCTGTCCGCTTTCACCATAACTGGCAGTGAGCTTGGCAGTGTACATACCAAACCCCCAAATTTTTTCCCACTTGCCAGCAAAATCTCGACTATTAAGTGGAAAAATATTTTTCGCATCTACTTGAAAAGAGTCAGATTTTTGTCCCAGCATGTTAAAAATATCAATACTCATTCTGGGATGAATATGGATATCAGACTGGTTGCGAATTAAAAAAGAAAAGGGGACTGGGCCAAACTCTTGAAATTTATTAAAGTTAAAGTTGCGGATGTAAGCCTCTTCATTGACTGGACCTTCAGTAATAACATAAAACAAGGTGCCGATGCGTTGACTAATGCCAGAGCCAGAACCAGAGCTATCATCTTGATCAACCTCGGTGCCGTCGGTAGGTTCGTGAACCACCATGGCGTATTTACCACCAGGCAGGGCATTTTCAGGCACCTCTATCAAGACGGTCATCTCAGCGGTTTCATTGGGACCAAGCGTGTGTCGATTAGGAGTAATCACCATCCACTGAGCTAAGCTCCAACGGTTGGTGGTTGTATCTTGAACTGGAATAGGAGTCGAGCCATCTTCTTTAACGATAAAGTCTTGAGCATAAGACCTGAAAGTGATGGTGCGGTCTGAGACATTTCTGATTCTAATGTTGGTTTGAATTTTTTCTCCGGGCTCAACCTTTAACTGTCCATCTTCACCAGTGCGCGGTGGCATCGCCACCAGGGTGCGACTGTCAGGGTTTGGACTCGCGACTTGAGCCTGAATAACCGCAATCGAGCCTGCAGTTAAAACTGTCAGACAAATGAGTAAAAAGGAGAATAATAGCGGAGATTTTTTCATGGGCAGGAGGCTTTAAATGGATGAATAATAATTATTGAGTTAATACCAGTTGCTGATTTTAGAATGTTGCGGTTGCAGTATAAGTAATATAGTTGAAGTAATCACCAGCCACGGTTAAGTTATCAGCTAAGGCTCGGTAGCAAACATAAAGGTTGCTATCATTGGTGGGACCGGTGGTGACTCCACTAACAATGGTGTCAAAAAGTTTTTGTGGGTCTTGAGTAGCTTCAGCGTCAGCAAAGTGGCGGGCAACAAAAGTACCAGCCGGACTGCCCTGATTGTAGTAAAAATCAGGATTGGCGTGAGTACCGTTTTCTAATGAAAAACCAAAGCCAGCTTCAGCAGTACTGGCCCAGTTTTTCTCTCCAGGAGAGCCCGTGGTGGTGTCTTGATGAGTCATGCCTGAAACATTGGCATCCCAGATACATTCAAGAGTTGAGTTGTACGTATCTCCAACGCAGGCACCACCGTTTAAACCGAGTTGGTCATTGGCGATCGCGGTTACAACTGCACCATGTTTGGCATTGGTTGTGATCTTTAAGTTTTGAGCTGCATGAGTAAACATGCCGGTACTAAGTTCGCCCAAAGGAACCTCGCTGGCATAAGTGGCTACGGTCGTACTTTGTCCGCAGGCGGTTGTTCCCAGTGGTACACCAGTAATAGTGAAGGTAAGCGAGGGAGCCACTGTTGCACTCACTCTAACCGCTTCAATCACGCCGATTTTTGCTGTGGTGGCATCAATCTCTGTGCCAGTACTACTAAGATGTCTGATGATTACGTTATAAGTGTCAGCTGTACCTGTTACATGTTTTTGTTCAGGAGGGCCAGCAAGGTACATTGGTGCTGGGTTGATAACGTTGCTGATGTCGATCGTGATCTCTTCATTGTTATCACCGCTACCGTAATTACATTCATAAACATGCCATCGTCCACTATAGTTAGCAACCGAGACCCAGGGAGTAGCGGTATAGGTTGCACTAGAAAAATTATGACCAGCGTTATTTTTGGCGCCAGTACAAGTGATGCTAGGTTGTCCTCCGCCTCCAGTCCAAGTGGTGTCAAAATCAAAGAAGTTTTGATCAGGCTTGCCATCCTTAGAGTCTGCCTCTGTACCATGGGCAGGGACTAGTACTTGAAATGATCCACCGCTCAAGTATGTTCTAGTTGTGAAGACAACTTTAAGATCGCTTTTTTCAGCTAAATAAAAAAGTTCTCCGTTACTAACCGAGTTGTTTAAAATAATGGTTGTGCCATCAATTATTTCGTTAATAGTACGTACGCCTGAGGTAGCAAAGTTTAAAGTATCACCGATTTTGAGCGGATCAGATACTTTAGTGGTCGGCGGATTTAAGTAACCGTTATTAATGGTGTCATCAACGCCAATTGTTATAACCGTGCCAGAACCAGGATCAGCAGCCACTTTACCTCGAAACGATATTCTGGAGTTGTCCATCGTGACCGACACTTTTGACAGATTGCCAGCACGAGTGCGACTGGAGCTATGATTACCCAAGATGGTAAAGCCAAGAATCAAGAGTGATATTATTAAAAACTGAAGGTAGATAGGTTTTGCAGAGTTCATGAGGAGTGGGGTATTTTGGTAAGGATAGTGAATAGTTATTATTAATATAACAACTAAAAGAGTTTGTTGTCAAGCAAAAGGCGAGAGTTGGTGAGGAGTGTTTTAGCTTATTAACTTTAAGCTATTAACTTTAGCTAGTATTTATGCATTAGCTCCTAGATATAAGATCACCCAGTGACTAATACAAGTACCGATAGTACTTACTAACTCTATTACTACTAACAGCTGGAGTCTTGATCATCATGATATTACTCCAGTCTCCTGGCATACAACCCTTTTGTCCTCTCACCTTTACATAGTAGGTAGTATTGGGCTGTAGGTGATAGATACTGTGAGACTGGACTCCTTCTCTAGCAAGAGAGACTAACTCTCCATGAGCCTCAGCTCTAGGATTCTCAGCAAAGCTAATAAAGAACCTACTAGTGTTACTAATAGGAGTGAAGTAGAGCTTGGCAGATCTAGCAGAGACATCTATTTGAAACAGATCAGGTATAGATGAGGGCTTAGGATCAGAACAGGTAGGAGCCTTAGGATGAGATGAAGAGGAGTGAGATGAAGAAGAGCGAGAGGCTTCTTCTTTCTCACTCTTGGCAAGTAGAGCAAAGATAGAGAACAATCTAGTACTAGCTGTGACAGTCTTACTGCCTGTATCTACAGTAGACTCAAGCATGTGCCAAGTAGTCCCATCAAAGCGATGAATAGCTAAATCATGAGGAGAGATACCTTTAACCTGCTCATCAGTATAAGAGAGAGTGATGGTTAAGGGCTTGTCAAACTCATTGATATAGTTGGTTGTATCTACTAGAGCTCTTAAATCATAGGTATGATACCCAACCTGTCTACTGTAGGCTTTAGGTAGAGGAGCTTGCTTTGCTACTAGAGCACTATTCAATCTCTTGGCTTGAAAGTTAGCAGTTACTGCCTCATTGGGTAAGAACCCACTAGGGACTGTCAGCAAGAGAGTTGTCTCACCCCCTTCTCCCTCAGTATTACTTAGGGCGAGGGTGCCACCTGTCTCTGTTGGAATATCATCCTTGTCTTGAGTGAGTATCTCTGCATTACCGGTACAACCTAAGGTAGTAAAGCTGTTATCCTCTGAGATGGTACTGTTACCAGCACTATCTACCGAGATCACCCTGTAGTTGTAGTTAGTACAAGTAAGTAGGTTAGCTAACTCTACTGCGTGAGAGTTGACTCTAGGGTTGGTATCAAACTCTTTTGTAACAGAGCCATAGTGAGTATTGACTCCATACTCCACCATAGAGGAGGAGGGCTTATCAGTGTTCCAAGTAATGGTGTGGTTGGTGGTACTGATAGAGGAGATACTGGGAGCAGTAGCATCAATAGTAAACTCTAGGAACTCCTCATCTCCTTCTTGTGTGGTGTTGCCTTCATTATCAGTAGCTCTCACATAAATAGTGTGCTCTCCATCAGTTAAATCTGTACCAACAGAGCAAGTAAACTCTTCCTGGCTACTGTCAAATTCTCCATCAGTAGCCTCACAAGCACTCCAAGAGTCTTCTGTAGAGTCTACTTGATACTCTACTAAAGAGACTGTCCCTTTCTCATCAGTAGCTATACCGGTGAAGGAGGGTTGTCTGTTAGAGAGGGTAGAGTTAGCTAGTGGATCAAGAGAGATTAAAGGAGCAGTGAAGTCAAAGGAGAAGGCAGCGAGGTTTGATCTAGAAATACCACTAATGGAGGTAAACCGTCCTCCTACATAGAGAGTGTCTCCAGTAGTTGCGAGGGAAAGAATATAACTATTGCCGTTCGAGATATTTGGATCCCAATCAGTTGTTTCACCTGTGTCTACATCCAAAGCTGCAAGTTTATTTCTATTCTTACTACCAATATTGGTGAAGCCACCGCCTACAAACATTGTATTTCCAGTAATGTTTAATGAGTAGACAGGATTCCACTCACCTCCAGCATCTGGGTTCCAAAGTGTTGGTTCACCTGAAAGCTTATTAATAGCAGCAATATTGTTTCTTATTTCACCACCAACAGTAGAAAAATGTCCACCAACATAAATCACATCATTGGAAGTGGCTAGTGATGAAACGTAATAAACACTATCAGGATTTCCAATGTAGTTATGATTTACATTTGGATTCCAGTCAGTAGAGAGTCCAGTGTCCAAGTATAGAGATGCTAATCTAAATTTTGGCTGATCATCTATAAAAGAGAAATATCCACCAACATAAATAATATCTTCTAAGATGGAGAGGGTGAAAATTATTGGATTTAAATCACCAAAATTAGGGTTCCAGTCAGTAGCTAAACCTGTTGTTTTGTCTAATGCGGCAACACCTTTTCTATTTTGCCCACCAATTGAGGTAAATTCTCCTCCAACATATAAAGTATTATTATTTATGGCTAACGCCAAAACTCTTTGATTAGCGATAGGATCCCATGGGATTGGTTGACCAGAAGTTTTATCCAGAACAGCAATATTTTTTCTTGCCTGACCTCCAATAGAGTCAAAGCTTCCCCCAATATAAACAGAGTCTTGAGATACTGTTAGAGCACAAACGCTAGACCAAGCACCATCTACATTTGGATTCCAGTCAGTTGGTTCGCCTGTGATTGAGTTAATTGCAGCGAGTTTATTTCTGGTAAGACCGCCGATATATGAAAAGTATCCACCAGCATATATTGAGTTTTCAGAAAGAGCGATTGACAATACTATATGATCTGCATCAGGATTCCACTCAGTTGCATCACCTGTCTCAAGGTCTAGCTCAGCGATACTATTTCTTTTTTCACCTCCAACAGAGGTAAAACTCCCTCCCACATAAACAGTATCATCAGAAATTTGAAGGGAGTCAATAGCACCGTTTGCATCAGGATTCCACTCAGTTGCATCACCTGTCTCAAGATCTAGCTCAGCAATATAATTTCTCTCCTCTCCACCAATAGAGGTAAAATCACCGCCCGCATAGATATTATCATCCTTAACAATGAGAGTGCTAACATTATCGCTAGCATTAGGGTTCCACCCAGTAGCATTGTTATTATTAGTATTTAAAGCAGCAATATAATTTCTCCACTCGCCTCCGATATGATTAAACCACCCTCCAACATATATGATTTCTCCCTCAATGACTAGAGATCTAACCTCATCGCTTGCATTCGGATTCCAGTTAGTAGCTTCACCAGTGTTTTTATCTAGCGCAGCAATATTATTTCTTTCTTCACCACCAATAGAGGTAAAAGTACCTCCAACATAAACTAGGTTTTCAGTAACAGCAAGCGATAAAACATAACTGAAAGCATCAGGATCCCAAGCAACATAGCCACTAGAATCAGGATTCCAGTATGTTACTTCATTATTTACAATATCAATAGCAGCAATACTATTTCTGTTTTTACCACCTATTGAAGTAAAGCCCCCACCTACATACAATGTGTCTGCATCTATGGCTAGAGAGTAAATTGGTCCATCGCAAGAGGGGTTAAATTCAGGATCTACTGTTTTGTCAGGCAAAATATGGGCAATGTTATTTCTTAAAGAAGTTCCGATTTGGGTAAAGTATCCGCCCAAATACCAACCACCAGCTCCGTCAGAAATAACTGATAATACATAGCCGTTGACAGTAGGGTTTGGAGTATTGATCTCCCCTGTTGTGGCGTTTAAGCTAGCTCCTCCACCTGTATATGGACCGACGCGTGTAAAATCTCCTCCAATATATATAGTATTACCATCATCGCTTGGAACAATAGTGCGGATATCTCCATTGGTAGTCCAAAGGTTAGTATTCAACTCCCCTGAAGCAGCAAAGACAGGTGAGGGAGAAACAGGAGATAGTGAAGAAAGCATGAGTAAGAGAACCGGTTGAATCAGTAAGATTAGGAACAACAGAAGTGTGCTCTTGAGGTGTTTTAAGTTGAGGTGCTGTTGTAGTTTGTGTTTAGACAGCTTGAGAGTATTAACAGTAGAATGGGGCAGTTTAGGCATAGTTGAGTATAAAAAGAATAAGATGAGTCAGATAACTTAATCCTATAATTAGACCATAGCATCTGTCAAATATTTATTGAGTTACACACTGTTGCGCTTAACCGCGATTAAATTAATTATTACAAATATTAACCAAGATAACAAGGGAGTAGGTAATCAATCGGGTCGTAATAACGATTATGGTTAAGCGAGTTTGGTGCAACGATTATGGTTAAACAAGCTTGGGACAAAGAGTTTGGTGCTCTGGTACAATAAGTCGGGCATAACGAGTCTGGTACAATAAGTCGGGCATAACGAGTCTGGTACAATAAGTCGGGCATAAAGAGTCACTGATTAACCACGATTAACCACGATTAACCACTGAACCTAGATTTAATTTTTTTATATCCCCAATACATTAAAAAGCCCACTCCCACCGCGATCAAGAGAGAGAAGGGCAAAGCAACCACGGTTTGGTTAAGCCTCTGCTGTCCGAGTTGAAAATGTAAACGATACATTCCTATCATAAATGGAGGTTTATATAAAAATTGAGTATTTAAATTATTCACTTTTTCTGGATCTAACAGGCCTTCAGCATCTAAAATATCTGAGGTTAGCTCCACTCCACGCACCATTCGTGTTGAGTTAGCCAGCACAAAGTCAGGGTAAAAAATGTACTCGTTAATCGTTTGCTTAAAAATATTCTCGATAACGGTTTTGCCCTGAATCAAGGTTGCGGTTTTGCCGGTATTGCGCGCCAAGATCTCAAACATGATGCCTTCAAAGCTATCAACAAACTTGGGTAGATTAAGCTCGGCAATTTCTAGACGCCCCTGGTTGGTCTCCTCATCGCCAATGTAAACAATTAGGTTACTCACCACGGTTCCTGCCACTCGTGCTTGAGAACTGTTGGTATCTTGACCACTGTTCGCTTGAGCATCCATATTATAAGCACTAATCAAGATTGCTAAAGGATATTCTTTATCTTGCACAACCTCTGCCACATCAAACTGCAGGTTAATGCTGTGACTGCGGTTGGGAAGCAGGGTAAACGGTTCATCAAAGGCTAGATCAGGGTTAGCTTCACGGTTGAAGATCTTGCCAGGTTGTAGAACCGGCTGGCCGGTTTTGCCATCAGGTTTAAAATCAGTTACATTAACCGAGATTTGCAGGGGTTGGTTGCCATTATTTTTAACAATTAAGCTGTGACGCAGTTTTTCACCAGGTTTAACATAGAGGTATGATACTGGCGGAGAAACCGACAAAGCAAAGTTGTCATTGGTGGTTTGGGCTAAGAGAGAGGGGGTTTTGAAAAAAAGTAAAGTTAGAACTGCTAAAACTGAACCAACCACCAGGCAGGTTTTTACCACCAACCATGTTTTTACCACCAGGCGGGTTTTTGCCACCAGGCGGGTTTTTGCCACCAACCATGTTTTTGCCACCAGGCGGGTTTTTACCACCGAGTGGGTTTTTACCACCGAGCGCGGACTTACCACCAGGCTCCTACTTGAGGATTTTAACTTTTGAGTGCTGAGTTTGTATTTCATATCACCTGACTACTTTAGGTACTAAATACCGGCATTCAAGATAGTTATGCAAAATACCGCAACCCTTAACATCTAGGCACTGCCACCATTTCCACTTTTATCACCCCCCACCACCATCTCCGCCACCCCCACCACCATCTCTGTCGCCGTCACTAACCATCTCCGCCTCAACCACCCCCCCCTCGACATCCAGCTACTACTACTAATATCCAGGCACTGCCACAAACACAATACCAGTTTCATAATTTCCTGCTGTTTGAGCACCATCAATTCCTGCCTTATAGATAATATCTGCCCGTTCTATGTGAGCAATCTTCTCAGAGCTCATGATCGTTTGCATTGTCCCGCCTGTGCTTACGTCCGCAAACGGCCTGAAACAATAGGTGTTGTTTATACAACTGGGATTGGCAGTTGTGAAATCCTTTGCAACATTATCTCCAGAAATATTAAACCCAAAACCAGGTATGTTTTCAGATTGCCAAGGCTCAGCTTGGTTAATATAGCAAGTATAACCGGTATCACACTCAGTATCTTTTATAAAATCCAGACCACCCAGATGTGCTAAGCGATACTGCTCATAAGCATAAATAGTGTAGCCACCAGCACCACGGGTGCTGATGGTGATGTAGTTTGTGCCGGTGTTGTGAGAGCCAGGCGTCAAGACACCGAGGTCAATATCAATATCTGAGATGGTAAAACTAAAGGTTCCAATCTGGTAAATATACTGAAAGCCAGCCCCAATAAAGTAGTAACTTTCTTCATCACTACCGTAGTCGCCATAAGGTCCGGGAGCGATCTGACCCAAGGTGTAGGTCATGTTGTAGGAAGTGCTGGGATCAAACTGGCCAGCCCCCATGTTAAAGTTGCCAAACTGAATTAAATAGGAATCAGAGCTCATTGGCTGGGCATAGGCCTGGCTCGGTCCAACTTGGCCCAGCCTAATCTGGTCTATCCTAACTTGGCCCAGCTTCATCTGGTCTAGCCTAACTTGACCCATCCCAGCTTGGCCCAGCCTAACTTGACCAAAACCTACGCTACCTGCTATTAACAAGAAAATAATAAGAACTGATTTAGTTAAAAGACCGCGAGCTTTTGTTGATTTAAGCCTGAGGAGATTGAGTAGTGTTCGAGTTATCATGATGGCTAGTTTGCAGTTGTTTGATCTTAACCTTTAGTTTTTCTAACTCTAATCTAATGAGAGTTAACTGGCCTTTTATCGCTTTCTGATTTTGTGGAAAACTCGACATCTCTATTAACTGGTCAAGTTTTGGTTGTACAAAACCAAACAAAAAACTCTCAAAAAAGTAGAGCCAATCCCAGGTGGTGTTCTCAGCCTTTTTCAGCTCTGACTCTTTTTGTTGTAGATAAACTTTATAACTATAAACCTCATTTTTCTCGATATTGATCAAGGTTTGTTTATCTTTGGCTTGTTGATGTTGATACCGAGCAAACAAGAAAAACACCATCACCAGAGGGATCCCTACTAAATGAGACAGGTTAAGACTAGAGGTTAAACTCGGGTTCAAGGTATAGAAAAACAGTAGGATTAAAAGCGTGATGATGATCGCTGTCCAGCGGTGCATGGTCATTGACAAGAAAAACAAGTACACAAAAATCAGGGAGAAAAAAACCGAGGTGGTGCCACCAGTGGCACCAATCAAGATTAAAAAGGCAAAGGTGACCAAGGTCATCTCATCAACCGCGGTTTTTGGTAGTAGTTCCCAGACGCGAGCATCATTCAGTTTTTTCAGGATAAAGTAAAGTAAAATACAACCAGCAAACGCTTGAAGCGAGTACTGGGCTAAGACGGGAATCTTGAGCCAAACATAGGCTAAGATGATCCCAGCCGAGAGAACAAGAGTTTGGGCTAAAGTTTTACGAACATGAGAAGTTTTACGAGCGTGGACAGGGGTGGGTAGGCTAGGCATGGCAGGATTAAGGATAAGGATATTAGTTGAATGTTAAGATCGATTAAGACAATCAATTAAAACAGTTAAACAAGACAACCTTAGTTATAGTGTCGACAATTTTAGTATAGCGCATTTGTTGATATAATGTAAAAGTTAAAACTCAGATAATTCCACCCAACCCAAACGCGCTCAACCCAAACGCGCTCAACCCAAACATCAACTAACACAAGCACCACCCAACCCTTAACATTATCAAACCAACACCACCAAGCCTTTTATAAACACCACCAACCTGGAATAACACCAAGCCTTTTCTAAACACCACCAAGCCTTTAATAAACACCACCAACCTGGAATAACACCAAGCCTTTAATAAACACCACCAACCTTAAACACCATCAAGCCATAACGCCAACCACCAACCTTAAACACCACCAAGCCATAACGCCAACCACCAACCTTAAACTTAGAATTTTTATTTTTAACCCTGAAACCATGTCTTACAACCATCTCACCTCTGAACCTAAATGGCAAAAATATTGGGAAGACCTGCATCTTTTTCAGGACTCGATTGAACAGACTTTAGCCAAGAAACAACAGGGCAAACCAATCAACCCTTTTTACCTATTATTTGCTTTTGCTTATCCCTCAGGTACTGGTTTGCATGTGGGCCATGTTGAGTCAAAAACCGCTTTGGATATCTTGGCTCGTTTTTATCGAATGCAAGGCAGAGATGTGTTTTTTCCAGTAGGTTGGGATGCTTTTGGCTTACCAGCTGAAAACTACGCGATTCAAACCGGCATCCCGCCGGCTGAAACCACCAAAAATGCGATCAACACCTTTCGTCGCCAGATCAAGCGTTTGGGTATTAGCTATGACTGGAGCACAGAGGTTGCCACCTGCCATCCAGATTATTATCACTGGACCCAGTGGCTTTTTAACCAGCTTTTTCAAAAAAACTTGGCTTACAAGAAACAGGGCATGGTTAACTGGTGTCCGTCTTGTCAAACCGTGCTGGCTAATGAGCAAGTGGTCGAGGGTTTGTGCGAACGGTGTGAAGCACAAGTTGTACAAAAAGAGCTTGAGCAGTGGTATTTTAAGATTACTCAATATAAAGATGAGTTAATCAAGGGTTTGTCTCAGGTGGACTGGCCAGAGGCCACCAAGCAACAGCAGTTAAACTGGATTGGTAGAAGCGAGGGGGCCGAGATTGATCTGCAACTTAAGCAAGATCTGGGCGCACTTGCTAACACGACCACGCAAAACCAACACACTCAAGCCAACACAACCACGCAAGACCAACACGCACTAGCTAACACGACCACGCAAAACCAGCACGCACTAGCTAAAACAACCACGCAAAACCAGCACGCACTAGCTAAAACAACCACGCAAAACCAGCACGCCCAAGCCAACACAACCACGCAAAACCAGCACACCCTAACTTGTTTTACCACGCGTCTGGACACGGTTTTTGGGATTACTTTTTTAGTGATTTCTCCAGAAAAGTTTCAGCAGTTAAACTTGATTCAGCAGGTTTCAGCTGACCGCCAACCTCAGGTAGAAAAGTATTTAAACCAGGCATTTAAGAAAACAGAGGAGGAGCGACGGATTGGCGAGAAGGATAAAACCGGAGTAAATACCGGCTTAACCGCGATTAATCCGGTTAATCAGGAGGAGGTACCGATCTTTGTTGGTGATTATGTACTGGGGCATGTTGGCACTGGTATGGTGATGGGTGTGCCTGCGCATGACGAGCGCGACTGGTTGTTTGCCAAGAAGCATCAACTTAAGATAAGACCGGTGATCAAGCCAGTAACCGGGAAAGTGATGGTTGATGGAGTTGAGCAGGATTATGCCGAGGATCAACCTCAGGTTTGCACTGCAGAGTATGGCATCATGATCAATGCAGACGCCAGCCAAGTGAACGGTCAGAACTATTCAGGCTTAACTTCTCAACAGGGCAAGGAGCAGTTGTTAAAGGATTTTCCCAAGATCATGCGCCCAACCGTTAACTATAAACTTCGCGACTGGCTGATCTCGCGTCAACGTTATTGGGGCGCGCCAATTCCAGTAATTTATGATCCTGATAATCAGCCTCATGCGATAAAAGATAAAGATTTGCCCTGGTTGCTTCCCACTGATGTAGATTTTAAACCTACTGGTGAGTCTCCACTAAAATCTTCTGCTGAGTTTCTTGAGCGCACTCAAGATTATGCTTCTAGAGAGTTTGCACAACTAATCAAGGAAAAAGGTTGGCCTGCCAATGGCAAGGGCTGGCAACCAGAGTTTGATACCATGGATACTTTTGTTGACTCCTCTTGGTACTACTTACGTTATCTAGATGCGCGTAACCCAGACCAGTTTGCCGACCCCAAGCGTTTAAACCAGTTCATGCCGGTTGATTTTTACTTGATTGGTCCAGAGCACATTGTTCTGCACTTGTTGTACTCACGCTTTTTTACCAAGTTTCTGCGGGATCAGGAGTACTTGGACTTGCCCAGTGGCGAGCCGTTTGCCAAGATGCGCCACCAGGGGATGATCTTGGGTCCTGATCACAAAAAGATGAGCAAAAGCAAGGGTAATGTCATCAATCCTGATGTAATCATTAAAAAATATGGAGCTGACACTTTGCGTGTATATGAGATGTTTATCGGTCCTTTTGAAGCTGACAAACCCTGGGATGATCGAGCTGTGCAAGGCGTTTTTAGATTTTTGCACAAATTGTATGATTTGACAGTAGAGAGCTTACGTTTAACAGAACCTGAAAACAGCGAGCCTCAAC
>Ga0172382_10005373_pt1 | contig 19126 bp, 20 predicted proteins | sample Leawel138RmetaG_FD_122245 | JGI IMG/M metagenome (GOLD analysis project Ga0172382, IMG submission 122245) | Leachate microbial communities from a municipal landfill in Southern Ontario, Canada - Leachate well 138R metaG | ecosystem: Engineered > Solid waste > Landfill > Unclassified | place...
CGCCGGCCGAAGCCGAGGAACGCTACTACGCTATGCTGGAAGCCCAACCCATGGCCGCGTGACTCAAACCAAAATGCCTCCGGCAATCCCGGGGCGGTTCAGTGGCTTGATCCCGCAATGCCTTGAGGCTCGCCATGCGTTCCTTCGCCATGGCGTCGTCCTTATCGACCATGCCGGCTTATCGCGGACGAAGAGGTAGTGTTCGTCAATATCGAGCCGTTTCCGTCCACGACGACCGTACCATGGCGCCAAACGCTGAGGCTGCACGCCAATCCTTCCCCTCTGACATTTCGAAACCACTCGCCCTCCCACAGCAGCCGGCGGCCGTTGTCTGGGGGACAGGGAGAGGTCTGGCGGAGCCATGGAGAGTGGAAGATGTTCCGGGGCCGGTTTTGGACTGCGGCGCGGCTTGACTTGTCGTGAAGCGGATCAATGGCGGGTCGTCTAACACGGTGGCCTCCTTCTTCCCTCATCGAATGGCCGCGTCGGAGATGCAGCCCCGGATGGTGATCCTACTGGCGCTTGCCGAACCGGACGCCGCGCAGAGCAGGGCGGCAAGGTCGCAAGCCGGGCAGGGCGGGAATTATCGGGGCATTCCCTGGCTGTTCAAGCTACCTCCGGGCGACCCCTCCCGGCTTGGCAAGAGGGAAAGTCGGGCGGGACAGAGCCGTTCGAAAAATCGGTGCCGGCTCGCGAAAAACCCTCTTGCAACGGGCGGGGTTCTGTGGAAATGATTTCAGGATCAGAAATCATTTTCTGGCCGGGAGGCAGATTGTGGATGCGTTTTGGTCGCCTGCCCAGCAGGCGTTCGCGGCGGAGGTACGCCGTTTCACGACGGAGAACCTGCACCCGGAAACGCGCCGGCGCGTGCTGGCGGGACAGCCGCTTTCGCGCGAGGACCACATGCGCTGGCAGGATGCGCTGGCGCGCAAGGGCTGGATTGCCGGGTTCTGGCCGCGCGAATATGGCGGCTGCGACTGGACGCCGGCCGAAAGCTATATCTTCCAGAACGAGACCAGTGCGCTCGGCGCGCCGTGGCTCCTGCCCTTCGGTGTCAACTATGTCGGCCCGGTGATCTATTCCTACGGCTCGGAGGAGCAGAAGGCGGAACACCTGCCCGGCATCGTCTCGAACGAGGTGTTCTGGTGCCAGGGATATTCGGAGCCGGAAGCCGGCTCCGATCTCGCCAACCTCAAGACGAGGGCGGTGCGCGACGGCGACGATTACATCGTCAACGGCTCGAAGATCTGGACGAGCTATGCCCACTGGGCCGACTGGATCTTTGCGCTGGTGCGCACCGATCCGGACGTCAAGCCGCAGCAGGGGATCTCCTTCCTGCTGATCGACCTGCGCTCGCCCGGCATCACCATCCGCCCGATCGTCTCGATCGAGGGCACGCATCATCTCAACCAGGTGTTCTTCGAGAATGTGCGGGTGCCGGCGCGCAACATCGTCGGCGAGGTCAACAAGGGCTGGACCTATGCCAAGTACCTGCTCGGCCACGAACGGGTGCTGTCGGCAGAGATCGGCAAGGCGCGGCGGCTTCTCTCGCGGGTCCGCCGGCTCGCCGAGGAGGCGGGGCTGGTGCGCGACACGCGTTTCCTCGACAGGTTCCATCGCTACGAGATCGACGTGCTGGCGCTGGAATGGACCACGCTGCGCCTGCTCGACCAGGTCATGAACGGCGGTACCGCCGGCGCGGAGGCCTCGCTGCTCAAGCTGCGCGGCTCCACCATCCTCCAGGAGATCGTCGAGTTCACGGTCGATGTGCTCGGGCCGCGCGCCTTGCCTTACGATCCGGCCTGGATCGACCACGGCGCCAACCTGCCGGTGCCGGAGGGCGGCGAGCATGCCGGCATCGTCTCGGAATTCCTGTTCCAGCGCGCACCCACCATCTGGGGCGGCTCGAACGAGGTTCAGCGCAACATCATCGCCAAGCATGCGCTCGGGCTTTGAAGCGGAAGGCCAGACCGTGAATCTGACACTCTCGACGGAACAGACCCAGCTCAAGGACAGTGTCGCCCGCTTCGCTGCCGCGCATGGCGTGCACGGCGCGCTGGTCGGCGAGGATGCGCGCGCCACGGATTTCCGCCCCGAGCTGTGGCGGCAGATGGCGGAATTGGGTTGGCTCGGCGCCGGGCTCTCCGAGGAGGAGGGCGGCTTCGGCGGCGGGCCGGTGGAAACGATGGTCGTTCTCGAGGAGGCCGGCCGCGGCCTGTTGCCGGAGCCTTTGCTCGAAGCCGCGATCGCGGCGCGGATTCTTGCGGCGACGCGGCCTGCCGGCGACCTGTTGGCCGGCATCGTCGGCGGCGAGGAGCTGGTGGTTCCTGCCTTCGGCGATGCCAGAGCAGGAGGCGCGGCGACGGCTCACCTTGCCGGCGACGGTGCGGGGCTCACTCTTTCCGGCGTGGCGCGTCTCGTCTCGGCCGCGGCGCATGCCGGCCGCTTCATCGTCTCCTGCGCCGCGGGAGACGGCGCGGCGCTCGTCGTCGTGGCCGCCGACGCGGTGGGCGTAGAGATCGAGGCCTTTCGCACCATGGACGGTCGTGGCGCGGCGACCGTCTCGTTCAATGGCGTCGCCATCGCGCAGAAGGACGTGCTGGCGCGCGGCGAGGACGCGCGGGCCGCGCTCGATATCAGCCGTGATGTCGCGCTCGCCGCCCTTTGCGCGGAGGTCACCGGCATTGCCGCCTTCCTGTTCGAGCAGACGCTGGACTACCTGAAGACGCGGCGCCAGTTCGGCCAGCCCATCGGCCGTTTCCAGGCGCTTCAGCATCGCATGGCCGACATGTTCGTCGCGCTCGAGGAGGCGCGCTCGTTGACGGTGATGGCCGCGGTCAAGATGGCTTCGGGCGACCCGACCGAGCGCGCATACGCCCTGTCTGCGGCCCGGATCGGCGCCGTGTCGCGTGCACTCCATGTCGCGCGCGAGGCGATCCAGCTTCATGGTGGCGTCGGCATGACGCAGGAACTGCCGATCGGCGCCGGCTTCAAGCGCATCAAGGCGCTGGAGTTGATGTTCGGCGGCGAAAATCATCATCTCGACCGCATGACGGCCTCGGAGCCGGCAGCGGTCTGACGACACAGCAAAGGGAAGGCAAGGATGAGCGTCGATTTCTTCAAGGGCTACGAGACGATAAGCTTCAGCCGTGAGGGCCGTATCCTCACCATCACGCTGAACCTGCCGGACACGCTCAACGCGGTCAACGCGCGCATGCACACGGAACTGGCGCGCGTCTTCCTCGACGCCAATGACGATCCCGATTCCGACATCGTGGTGCTGACCGGGGCGGGCCGCGCCTTCTGCGCCGGCGGCGACGTCGACTGGATGCAGGATTCGATCGACGATCCAGAGATGTTCGCCACCACCGCGGTCGAGGGCAAGCGCATCATCTTCACCCAGCTCGATCTGGAAAAGCCGCTGATCTGCCGGCTCAACGGCCATGCCATGGGTCTCGGCGCGACGCTGGCGCTGGGCTGCGACGTGGTCATCGCCTCCGAGAAGGCCAAGATCGGCGACCCGCACGTCTCGATCGGCCTCGTCGCCGGCGATGGCGGCGCGGTGCTGTGGCCGCAACTCATCGGCTATCTGCGCGCCAAGGAATATCTGCTGACGGGCGACCCGATCCCTGCGCCGGAAGCCGCGCGCATGGGCCTGATCAACCGCGCGGTCGCGCCCGAGAGCCTTGACGACGACGTCTACGGTCTGGCCCGGCGGCTGGCGGGCGGCGCGCGCAAGGCGATCCGCTGGACCAAGGTTGCGACCAATCTCGGCCTCAAGCAGCTGGCCCACATGATCATGGACACCGGCATCGCCTACGAGACCCTGTCCAACATCTCGAAGGATCACCAGGAGGCCGTGTCGGCCTTCCGGGAGAAGCGCAAGCCGGTGTTCACCGGCGAGTGACGCAGACGCGCCTGTTGGCTGCAAGACGAATCTGGCCGCGGAGGCCTTCAAGGGAGGAAATGGAAAATGACTGCAATCACACGTCGTAGCATGCTCGCGGGGTCGGCAGCCGCCGCAGGCAGTCTGCTGGTCCCATTGCCGCACATCATGCGCAAGGCGACCGCGCAGGACACGATCACCATCGGCGTCGTCACGCCGCTGAGCGGCCCGCAGCAGCTTCTCGGCAACTTCGTCAAGCTGGGCGCCGAGATCGGTGCCGACTACGTCAACGCCAATGGCGGCATCGGCGGCAAGCAGGTCCGTCTCGAATTTCGCGACGACAAGGCCAACCCGAACGACGCCACGGTGGTGACCCGCGAACTGCTCGGCGCCGGCATCAACCTGCATCTGGGCGCGATCGCCAGCCCGGTGGCGCTGGTGATGGGCCCGCTGATGCAGCAGGAAGGCGGCGTGCACCTGACCTCGGGCGCCGGCACCGAAAAGCTGAATCACGAGAACTACAACGATCACGCCTTCCGCGTCGGCGACGGCCCCTATTCGCGCAATGCCGGCCTCGTGCGCCACATCATCCAGTCCAACCCCGAGGTCGACACCTGGGGCGGCATCATTCCCGACCACGAATATGGTCGCACCACCTGGGCGATCTTCGTCGATGCGATGCTGCGCTTCTATCCCGAGCTTACGGGCCGCGAGCCGAAGATCGAGCAGCCGATCATGGTTCCTTACGCTTCCGGCGACTACAAGAACTTCATCGCCCAGGCGATGCGCCTGCCGGTGAAGGGCATCTACACCTCGGTCTATGGCGGCGACGCGGTCACGCTCTACCAGCAGGCCAAGCCGTTCGGCCTGTTCGACAAGCTCGACGTGCTGCTCGACTCCGCCAACGAGTTCCTGGCCGCGCGCGCGTTGGGCAAGGAAGTGCCGGTGCACTGGTCGGGCTGCCACTGGTATTTCGAGACCAACAAGGGCAACCCGCTGTCGGACAATCTCTACGAGGAATACGTCAAGCGCACCGGCGACAAATATCCGATGGGATGGGCCGGCGAGGCGCAGGCCGGCATCCTCGCCTACAAGGCGGCGATCGAGAAGACCGGCGGCTCGACAGACGCTTCCGACATCATCGCCGCGCTCAAGGGGCTGACCTTCGACAGCGCCACGGGACCGCGCACCATCCGCGCCGAGGACAACCAGGCGATCAAGAACGCCGAGCTGATCAAGATCGGGCCGAGCGACACCGCCGAATCCGGTTTCGAGGTCGTCGACTACGTCTCGGTCGACGGCGCCTCGATCATCGAGCCGGCGGCGCCGGGCAAGCCGCTCGATTTGCGGACGCTGTAACAGGCGAGTTGTCGGAAGGCGGGAGCGTGGAGGTTTCCGCCTGACTGCTTCGAAGCGGCGCGACGGACCCCACGTCCGTTATCCGTGCTTGCCGGCCGGGCGCGTGGCGGCGCCCGGACCGGCACCCCGCGGGGAAAGTGACGAGACATGCTCGACATCGGACTGACCATATTCAACGGCCTGTCATGGGGGATGGCGACATTCCTGGTCGCGGCCGGCCTGACGCTGATCTTCGGCATCCTGCACATCCTGAACTTCGCCCATGGCGGGTTCTTCATGATCGGCGCCTATCTCAGCTATACCGTGATGGCGAGCATCGGCGGCGGCCTGCCGGTCTGGCTCTACATCCTCGTGGCTCTCGCGGCGGGTATCGCCGTCGCCCTCATGGGCATCCTCGTCGACATGGTCATCTTCCGGCGCTTGCGCGGGGTCGAGGACGCTTATGTGCTGATAGCGACCTACGCGCTGCTTCTGGTCTGCATCGGCGCGGTTCAGCTCGTCTGGGGTCTGAACTTCATGAGCGTAATGCCGCCGCCGGCGCTGAACTCGGCCTTCTTCATCGGCGATCTGATCATGCCGACCTATACGCTGTTCGTCATCATATGCGGGGTTCTGGTCTTCGTCGGGCTTGAGGTCTTCATGTCCTTCACCCACACCGGGCAATTGATCCGCGTCGTAGCGATGGATTCGTGGATGGCGCGGTTGCTCGGTCTCGACGTCAAGCGAATCTATCTCATCACCGTAGTGATCTCGTTCGCGCTGGCCGGCCTTGCCGGCGGGCTACTGAGCGCCAACCAGAGCCTGTCGCCGGAGCTGGGCGGCGTGTTCCTGCTGCAAGCCTTCGCGGTGGTCGTCGTCGGCGGCATGGGATCCATCCGCGGCGCTTTCCTCGCCGCGATCCTGCTCGGCCTGATCGAGAGCTTTGGCAGCGTGTTCTTTCCGCAGTATCCGGGGATCTATTACCTGATCGCGCTCGCCGTCATTCTTCTTGTGCGACCGCAGGGCCTGCTTGGACGGGAGCAGACGGCATGACCGACTTTCGCGCCCGTTTCTGGCTCAACCTTCTTGTGGCGCTTGCCGGGATCGTCCTGTTCGCGCTCGTCCCTTCGGTGTTCAACCGTGGGGTCGTGTTCCTCGCCGGGCTGGTGGCGATCAATGTCGTCTTCGCCCTGTCGTGGAACCTGCTCTTCGCCGGCGTCGGCCTCCTGTCCTTCGGTCAGGCGATGTTCTACGCAGGGGGTGCCTATATGATGGCCGTCCTGTCGCTGCACGTGCCGGGAATGCCTTTCCTGCTCGCGCTGCTGGTGGGTGCGCTGACCGGCGGCGCCATCGCCTTCGTGTTCGGCGTCGTCGCGCTGCGCCGGGCGAGCGGCACCTATTTCGCCATCCTGACGCTGGCCTTCGCCGAACTCGTCCACATCGTCATCACCAAGACCAATTTCCTCGGGCGCAATGACGGCCTCGTCGGCATCCGCCGGCCGGTGGTTGATCTCGGCTTCACCGAGATCAACCTGGGCAGCGGCAACACTTATTACTACTTCCTCATCGTCGCGATGGCGGTGGCGGCCTTCGCACTGTGGTGCCTTCAAAACTCGCCCGCCGGGCGGCTGATGCAGGCTATCCGCCAAGACCCGGTGCGCGCGGCCTTCCTCGGCGCGGACGTGCAGAGCTGGAAGCTCATCGCCTTCATCGTCTCGGGCTGCTTCGCCGGCTTCTCCGGCGCGGTGCTGGCGCCGTGGGTGCAGATCGTCTCGCCCGAAATCGCCCACTGGTCGCTCTCGACGCAGCCGATCCTGTTCTCGCTGCTCGGCGGCACCGGCAGCTTCTGGGGGCCGGCGCTCGGCGCTGTGCTGTTCGGGGTGATGGATTACGGCACCCGCAACCTTCAGGGCCTTGCCGACCTCACCGTCGGCCTGCTGCTGCTCGCGGTGGTGCTGGCCATCCCCGGCGGCATCACCGGCCTGCTGTCGCGCGCCTTCGCGCGGCGCAGGATCGGCGCGAAGCAGACGGCCAAACTCGCAAACGGGGAGAAGGCGTCATGACCGACGATGTCCTGACAGCCGCCAACCTCAACAAGTCCTATGGACCGATCAAGGTGCTGAAGGACGTGTCGCTGACCCTGCGGAGGGGCGAGGCCCATATCGTCATCGGACCGAACGGCGCGGGCAAGACCACGCTGTTCAAGTGCCTGAGCGGCGAGACGAAGGTCAATTCCGGCACGATCATGCTGGAAGGCTCCGACATCACCCACACGCCGGGATGGAAGCGCATCCATGCCGGCATTGGCCGTTCGTTCCAGGTGGCGCGCATCTTCGGCGACATGAGCGCCTATGAGAACCTGATCGTGGCGCTGGAAATGCGCGAGCGCATCGGCAAGGGCCGCTTCGCCGGGCTGCTGTCGCTGGCGCCGGCGGCCCCCGTGCGGGCGGAAGCGGAAAGGCTGATCGAGGATCTCGGCCTGCGCGACGCGGTGAACCAGCCGGCGCGCATCCTGTCGCATGGCGACAAGAAGCGGCTGGAACTGGCCATGAGCCTGGCGCTCCGCCCCGGCATCCTGATGCTCGACGAGCCGACCGCCGGCATGTCGCCGACGGATCGGGCCGAGGCGGTGGCGATGATCGCACGGGTGCGCCGCGACTACGGTCTGACGCTGCTGCTGACGGAGCACGACATGGAGGTGATCTTCGGCCTGGCGACGCGCCTCACCGTTCTCCACTACGGCGAGATCATCGCCAGCGGCGCCCCGGAGGAGGTGCGCGCCGACGCCCGCGTCAGGGAGGTCTATCTCGGTCATGCCTAAGCCGCTTCTTTCCGTGACGGGGCTGGACGCATTCTACGGCGGCAGCCACATCATCCAGGGTGCCAGCCTCGTGGTCGGCGAGGGCGAGAGCGTTGCCCTGCTCGGACGCAACGGCGCCGGCAAGTCGACGCTGATGAAAAGCATCCTCGATGCCGGTCCGCGCGTGTCGGGGACGATCACCTTCGACGGCGCCGACCTCTCCGGCGTGCCGACCGAAAGCCGGGCGCGGCGCGGCCTGATGCTGGTGCCGGAGGACCGGCGCATCTATTCCAGGATCACGGTGGCGGAAAACATCGCGCTCGGGCGCTTCGCCGCCGGCAAGGAAGCGGGCAGCATGTCGCTCGACGAGATCTGGACGCTGTTTCCCCTTCTCGAGCCGCTCAAGGAGCGGGAAGGCTACCAGCTTTCCGGCGGCCAGCAGCAGCTCGTCGCCGTGGCGCGCGGCGTGTTCGGCCGGCCGAAGCTGCTGCTGCTCGACGAGCCGGTCGAGGGGCTGGCGCCGGTGGTGGTCGAGCAGATGGCGCAGCATATCCAGATGCTGCGCCAGCGCGGCGGGCTTTCGCTGCTGATCGCCGAGCAGAACCTGGCATTCGCGCGCAAATGCACCGACCGCGTCTTCCTGATCGACAGCGGCCGCATCGTGTTCGACGGCTCGTGGGAGGCGTTCGACGCCGACCCGACCTTGAAGGAGCGTTATCTCGCGGTTTGACGCGGTCGCGTCCGCCACGGGCAGTGAGGAAGAAAGATGAGCGAGGAAGAGTTCGTTCGCGATTCCGCGGGATGGTCTATGCGCTTCATGCGCGGCGAGCGTGAGCGACGCCGTGCCGCCGGCGAATGGACCGGCAAGACCGCCGCCGACTATGCGCGCCTGCGCGCCGAGGAGGAGCCGGACGTCGTCGCCGTGAACGACGAGACCGGCGGCATGACCTATGCGCAGCTCCTGACCGAGGCGCAGGCGCTGGCGCGCGGCATGCTCGCGGCCGGCGTGAAGCGCGGCGAGACCGTCAGCTTCCAGCTTCCAAACTGGATCGAGGCGGTGGTGGTCAATCTCGCCTGCGCGCTCGCCGGCGTCGTCGTCGTGCCGGTGATCCCGATCTATCGGCAGGCGGAGCTGCGCTTCATCCTCAAGGATTGCCGGGCGCGGATGCTGTTCATCCCGCAGACCTTCCGCAGCATCGACTATCCGCAGATGATCGAGAGCCTGCGCACCGAGTTGCCCGACCTGCGCGACGCCGTCGTCGTGCGCGGCGCTGCCGACGGCATGTCGCGCTACGACGATCTGCTGGCCGCTGGCCGGGGCTCGCCGGCGGAGCTGCGGCCGGGCGACCCCGACGACGCGAAATTCCTCATCTATACCTCCGGTACGACGGGCCAGCCCAAGGGCGTCATCTATAGCCACAACCAGGCGAGACGGCCTGTGTGGGCGAGCATGACGGTGTGGGGCATCGCGCCCGGCGCGCGCATCCTGATGCCGAGCCCCGTCACCCATGTCACGGGCTATGCCTACGGGCTGGAGGCGACGTTCGGCTTCGGCACCCGCGTCACGCTGATGGAAAAATGGGATGCGGCGCTTGCCGCGCGCCTGATCGATGAGCACGGCGTCGATTTCACCATCAGCGCCACGCCCTTCCTCCAGGAACTGGTGGAGGAGGCGGAGCGGACGGGCACGTCGCTGCCGAGCCTGAAGATATTCGCCTGCGGCGGCGCGGCGGTTCCGCCGGAGCTGATCCGCCGCGCCAACGCGGTCTTCGCCAATTGCCGGGCCTTCCGGGTGTTCGGCAGCTCCGAATGTCCGATGGTGACGCAGGGCGTGCTCGACGATCCCGAGCTGGCCGCGACCACGGACGGGAGGGTCTTCGACTGGGAAGTGAAGCTCGTCGATGCCGACGGCGACAAGGTGGCCACAGGCATGGAGGGCGAGATCCTGGCGCGGGGGCCGAGCCTGTTCCGCGGCTATACCAGCGCCGAGGCCAACCGCGAGGCCTTCGACCAAGAGGGTTATTTCAGGACCGGCGATCTCGGTATCCTGACCGGGGACGGCCTGCTGACGATCACCGGCCGCAAGAAGGACATCATCATTCGCGGCGGCGAGAACCTTTCCGCCAAGGAGATCGAGGACGCGTTGCACGAGCACCCGGCGGTGCGCGAGGCCGCTGTCGTCGCCATGCCGCACGAGCGGCTGGGCGAGGGCGTCTGCGCCTGGCTGATTCCCACCGGCGCGGCGCGGCCGGACCAGAAGGAGCTGGCCGCCTATCTGGGTGCGGCCGGGCTCGCGCGCCAGAAATGTCCGGAGCGCGTCGAATACATCGCCGAATTGCCAAAGACGGCGTCCGGCAAGGTGAGGAAGCATGAGCTGCGCCGCATGATCGCGCAGAAGATCGCCGAGGAGACGCGCGCCGACGCGCCGGGAGCCTGATTTCTTGACTGGACGCAACGGAACGGCGACAAGCCTCCGCGCGAAGCCAGGAAAGAGAAAGTATGAGCAGCAAGCGAGAAAAGAAAGCCAGGGAGACGAAGGAAGCGATATTCACCGCTGCCGCGAAAGTCGTCGGGCGGGTCGGCTATGCAAAGGCGACGATGGCGGCGATCGCGGCGGAGGCCAATGTTTCCTACGGCCGGATCTATCTCTATTTCGAGAACCAGCAGGATCTTTTCAACAAGCTGCTCCCGCATATCGGCGAGGCGATGCTGAACTACATCGCGGAGAAGACGAGGGCGGGAAAGACTACGGCCGAGCGCGAGCGGCTCGGCATCGAGGCCAACCTGCATTACGTCCACACCCACCCCGAACTGCACCGCGTGCTCAACGAGGCGGCCTTCTTCGCGCCGGAATCCTACCGCGCCTATTTCCGGCGGATGGTCGAGAGCTACCAGCGGTCGCTGCTGAAGGGCATCCGCAACGACGAGCTGGAGCACTATTCCGCCGAGGAGACCGAGACGCTGGCGCTGATGTTCATCGGCGCGCGCGAGTACATCCTCCAGCACTATACGGTGCAGGACGGTGTCATCGAGGAGCCGCCGGCCGAGGTGAAGCGCACCTATCTCAAGGCCTACGCGCTGGCGCTGGGCTTCGACCCGAAGGACGTGCTCGGCGAGGAGGAAGTCGGGGAGGACATGCCGGCGGCGCGGCGCGGCGCCGGTGCGGGCGGGACTTAAACGGCTTTCAAGGCATTCTCAGGGAGGGAAGATGAAGCGCATCGAAATTTCGCAATACGGGGTTCCCGAGGACATTGCCCGTTGCGTGGAGGCGCCCGACCTCGGCCCGCCGGCCGACGACGAGGTCGTGTTCACTGTGCTGGTCTTCCCGATCAATCCCGCCGATGTCCTGTTCTGCCGTGGCCTCTACAGGCTGAAGCCGCCCTTGCCGACGGTGCCGGGAGCCGAATGCGTCGGCCGGGTCGAGGCGGTGGGCCGCAACGTCATCCATGTCGCCCCCGGCGATCTCGTCATCAACCTGCAGCGCGAGAACTGGGCCTCGCAGCGCAAGGTGCGCGGCGAGGATGTCATCAAGATACCGTCCGACATCGACCCCCGGCAGGCGGCGATGCTGCGGATCAACCCGCCGACCGCTCACCTTCTTCTCAGCGATATCGTCGATCTGAAGCCCGGCGACTGGGTGATCCAGAACGCGGCGAATTCGGGCGTCGGCCGCCTCATCATCACCTTCGCGCGGCGGCGCGGGCTGCGCACGATCAACCTCGTGCGGCGTGAAAGCCTGTTTCCCGAGCTTCAGGCGCTGGGCGCGGATGTCTGCCTCGTCGACGGTCCCGACCTGTTCGAGAAGGTCGAGGAGGCGACGGGCGGCGCGCCGGTCCGCCTCGGCATCGACGCCGTCGGCGGCGAGGCGACGCTGCGGATGGGGCGCTGCATCGCCGAGAGCGGGTTCGTCTGCAATTACGGCGTGATGAGCGACGAGGAGCCGGTGTTCGGCTACTCCGAGCTGATCTTCCGCGATGTCAGCCTTGTCGGCCTGATGCTCGGGCGGGCGCTGGCGCGCCGCACGCGCGACGAGGTGGAGGCGCTTTACGGCGAGCTGGCCGGGATGCTGCGACGGGGCGAGTTCCATGTTCCGGTCGAGCATGTCTATCCGATCGAGGAGATGGCCGAGGCGCTGCGCCACGCCCAGCGTGGCGCCCATAACGGCAAGGTGCTGGTGGCGCCGAACGGGGTCGAACCGCTGACGGGCGGAGCGGCGTGATGACGACCCCGGCTCTTCCGTTGCTCGCCGGCAAGCGCATCCTCGTTACCGGCGGGGCCAGTGGCATCGGCCTCGCCAGCGCCGCCCTGTTCGTGCGCATGGGCGCGCATGTATTCCTGACCGACGCCAACGAGGATGGGCTCGCGGCCGCCATGGCGCAATCCGGCGCCGCGGGCGCGGCGCGCTGCGACGTCACCGTCGAGGCCGAGTGCGAGGCATCCGTCGCCGAGGCGGTGGTGCGGCTCGGCGGGCTCGACGGCATGCTGCACAGCGCCGGCGTCTCCGACGTGGTGTCGAAGGCGCATGAGGTGGACATGGATGTCTGGCAGCGCATCGTCGACATCAACCTGCGCGGCACTTTCCTGATGGCGCGGGCGGCAGGGCGGCCGCTGCTGGCGCAGGGCAGCGGCTCGATCGTCAACGTCTCGTCGGTCTATGGGGTCAACGCCGTGCCGCGCCGCAACGCCTATGGTCCGGCCAAGGCGGCGGTGGTCCAGCTGACGCGCAACCTCGCCGGCGAATGGGGTGCGTCCGGCGTCCGTGTCAACGCCATCGCGCCGGGGTACATCCGCACGCCGATGGTCGCGGCGCTGGTGGAGGCCGGCCGCATCGACGTCGAGGGCATCGAGCGGCGCACGCCGATGGAGCGGCTGGGCAGGGTCGACGAGGTCGGTGGCGCCGCCGCTTTCCTGCTGTCGGACCTGGCGAGCTACGTCACCGGCGCCGTCCTGCCGGTCGATGGCGGCTGGACCGCCTATGGCGGCGCCGGCGACGTGCGCTCGGCCTGACCGGGCAGCGCGCCCGGCAGCAAGATTTCCTTCACCACGCGGTCAAGTCGCGCCGGCCTTGCGTCGGCAACCGTGCTATCCAGTTTGGACTCAGGCGGCGAGCGGGTGGCGGAATTGATTGATCAGGCGTCCCTCTTCATTGCGGCAGGCGTGTGCGCGGCGGCGCTCGGGCTGACGATGCTCAGCGTATGGCTGCACAACCGCGCCGACAGTTTCCTCGTCGGCTGGACGCTGGGCATGCTGCTGCTCGGCAGCGGCGTCGTGGTCTACTACACGCTGCCGCCCGACCGGCTGGGCATCGTCGCCACGGCCTTCGTCATGGAGATCGTCGGCTTCGTCATCGTCTTCATCGCCGCCTGCCAGTTCACGCGGCGCGCCACCACGCTGCGGCATTGGCTGGTGCTTTCCGCAGCCGCGCCGCTGGTCGGCGTCCCGATCGTTCTCGGCTATGACGGCCTCGGCATGATGGTCTACAATTTCCTCGCCGGCAGCCTGCTGATGGCGACGGCGATGCAATACTGGAACGCCCGCGCCGAGGCGCCGTCCTGCATCGCCGCGCTGACGACGCTCTACGCCCTGTCGGCGGTTTCGTTCTTCGGCTGCGGCACCATCATCGCCCATGAGCAGTCATGGGTGATGGGCGTCTATCCCGACAACTGGGCGGAAAAGTTCAACGCCATCATGTGCATCGCCGGCATCACCGGCATCGGCGCGCTGTCGCTCGGGCTCAACCATGCGCGCGCGGCGCGCCGGCATCGCGAGGATGCCGAGACCGACATGCTGACCGGTCTCTGCAACCGCCGCGCCCTGTTCGAGCGCATGGCCGGCGGTGCCTTCGGCTCCGGCCACGCCGTCATCCTGTTCGACCTCGACCGCTTCAAGTCGATCAACGACGGCTACGGCCATGCCGCCGGCGACGAGGTGCTGCGCCGCTTCGCCGAGGCGTTGCGGCTGAACCTGCGCGAAGGCGACATCGCCGCGCGCACCGGCGGCGAGGAATTCGTGCTGGTGCTGCGCGAGGCGTCGCTGGCGCTCGCCACCAGCACGGCCGAGCGCATCCGCGCCCTGTTCGCCGAAAGCCAGGTCGAGACCGCCCGCGGCACGGTGCGCGCCACCGCCAGCGCCGGCGTGGCGCTTGCCGGCAGCCGCGAGGACGGCTTCGAGGAGGTGCTCGGCCGCGCCGACGCCTCGCTCTACCGCGCCAAGAACGGCGGCCGCAACCGCGTCAGCGCCGAGATCAAGCTGCACACGGTGCAGGCCGCCGGCTGAGGGGAACGCCCCCGTTTCCGTGAACGTCTTCCCCTGAAACGGCCCTTGAAACCGGGGCGCCAAAGCCACATTTCTGGCTCACCCACTCGACCTGCCGGCCGCCTCTGCTATGAAGGCGGCATAGGCGACCTCGGGGCGGCTCCGGGGCCGGCGGGTGCAACAGGAGACGGCGATGAGCGCGCAGGACAACCCCTTCGGCGGCAGCTATTCGGTGCAGTATGACGGGCAGGACAGCGCCCCGGCCGCCGGCGGAAGCCTTGTCAAGGACACGACCACGGCCGGCTTCGCCGCCGACGTGATCCAGGAATCGCGCAACCAGCCGGTGCTGGTCGATTTCTGGGCGCCGTGGTGCGGGCCGTGCAAGCAGCTGGCGCCGGCGCTGGAGAAGGCCGTCGGCGAGGCGGGCGGACGCGTCAAGCTGGTCAAGATGAACATCGACGACCACCCGTCCATCGCCGGCCAGCTCGGCATCCAGTCCATTCCCGCCGTCATCGCCTTCGTCGACGGCCAGCCGGTCGACGGCTTCATGGGCGCTGTGCCCGAAAGCAAGATCCGCGAGTTCATCGACAAGGTGTCCGGGCCGGACGGCGGGGCGGAAGCGCTCGCCGACGCGTTGGCCGGCGCGGGCGAGATGCGCGCGGCCGGCGACCTCCAGGGCGCGGCGCAGATCTATGCCGCGGTGCTGGCCGACGCGCCAGACAATCTCGACGCCATCGCAGGCCTCGCCGAGACGCTGCTCGACGCCGGCGACGAGGCCAATGCCCGCGAGGTGCTGGCGCGCGCGCCGCAGGGCAGCGAGGAGGCGCCGCAGCTCGCCGGCATCCGGGCGCGGCTGGCGCTGGCCGAGCAGGTCGCCGGGCTCGGCGACCCGGCGGTGCTGGAGCGCCGGCTCGCCGCCGATCCGAAGGATCATCAGGCCCGCTTCGACCTCGCCCTGATCCACAACGCGCTCGGCGAGCGCGACAAGGCGGCCGACGCGCTGCTCGCGATCATGAAGGCCGACCGGAACTGGCAGGACGACGGCGCGCGCCTGCAACTCCTGAAATTCTTCGAAGCTTGGGGCATGACCGACGAGGCGACGCTGTCGGCGCGGCGCAAGCTGTCCTCGCTCCTGTTCTCCTGAGGGCGGCGCGGACGGGAGAGCGAGATGCAGGCTGGAAACGCGCGATACCGCACCGCCGACGACCTGCCGGCCCAGATCGCGGTGTTCCCGCTTGCCGCCGCCCTGCTCCTGCCCGGCGGCCGCCTGCCGCTCAACATCTTCGAGCCGCGCTATCTCGAGATGATCGACCAGGCGCTGGCCGGCAACCGGCTGGTCGGCATGATCCAGCCGCGTCTCGACGGCGCGCTGAAGGCAGACGGCGAGCCGGAACTCTGCGACGTCGGCTGCCTCGGCCGCATCACCTCCTTCGCCGAGACCGGCGACGGCCGCTACCTGATCTCGCTTCAGGGCGTGTGCCGGTTCCGCGTCGCGGCCGAGGCGGCGGTCAAGACTCCGTTCCGCCAGTGCCGCATCACACCCTTCCTCGCCGATCTCGATGCCGAGGCCGGGGCCGAGGACGTCGACAGGGCGGGGCTTCTCAAGGCATTCCGCGCCTATCTCAAGGCCAACGACCTCGACGCCGACTGGGACAGCGTCAGTCGGGCCGAGAATGCGATGCTGGTCAACGCGCTGTCGATGATGGCGCCCTACGGCCCGGCCGAGAAGCAGGCGCTCTTGGAAGCGCCGGACCTCAAGACCCGTGCCGAGACGCTGATCGCCATGACCGAGATCGCGCTGGCGCGCGACGGCGGCGACGATTTCCCGTCGAGCCTGCAATGAGCGACGGCGGCAAGGCGCGGAAGGAACGGGAAGGCGCGCGGCGCGCGGTCGACCCGAAGCTGCTCGAGATGCTCGCCTGCCCGCTGACCAAGATGCCGCTGTCGTGGAACGCCGAGAAGGGAGAACTCGTGTCGCGGGCGGCGCGGCTTGCCTTTCCCGTGCGCGAGGGCGTGCCGATCATGCTGCCTTCGGAGGCGCGCCGGCTCGACGAGGACGAGCTTTCCTGATCGCCTGTCCTGCCGGACGGGAACGGTTCTTCCGCTTTTCACCATGCTCCCGGACGGGGGGTCGAAACCCGCCGCGCAACGGGTTATATGCGGACCCAAAGGACGACACATGGCCCGCATCTACCAGACCCGAGACTGGGGCGAACAGCTCTCTCCCTCCTTGCAGGAGTTCGAGATGATGGCGCTCGAGACCTATGCCCACCTGCCGGAGGAGTTCCGCAGCCTGACGGGCGAGATCGTCATCCAGGTGACCGAGTTCCCGACCGACGAGATCATGGACGACCTGGCGCTGGAGACGCCGTTCGACCTGCTCGGGCTGTTCGAGGGTCGCGGCATCGCCGACCGCTGGAACCCCTCGACCGGCGAGGGGCCGAACCGGGTGACGCTCTACCGCCGCGCCATCCTCGACTACTGGGCCGAGAACGAGGAGACGCTGGGCGACATCATCGCCCATGTGCTGATCCACGAGATCGGCCACCATTTCGGCCTGTCGGACGACGACATGGAGCGTATCGAGGCCGGCGCGGAATGACGCCGCTTACTGCTCGCCGAGCTTCATCTCCGGCGCGTAGTCCTTGCCCTCGACCTCCTTCACCACCGCCTGGCCGCAGCGCATGGTGCCGCTTGCCGCGTCGAAAGCGTAGGTCGGCGAGCCGTGCAGCGACCAGCCCTTGCTCAGCGCCGCCGTCACCTTGTGGCAGAAGGCGGAATCGTCGGCTCCGCTGAGGAAACGGTAGAGCTTCATCGTCAAGGATCCTTCTTCGACGGCGCGATTGACATGCGCCGTTCTGGCGCAAGCGGTTTTCCAAGGCAAGCGCGCAGCGCCTTGACGTTTCCGGCATCGGCTCCTATCTCAGCGGCCGGGCCCGGAAGCCCCTGCCACCCGCGGGCGAAAAGCCATGGTGAAGCTTCCGCTTGAACTTCGCTTCCCTGTCTTGACGACGGCCGGAACGGCAATCGCGGGTTCCCGTCAGTCCATATGCCGTCCGAAACCGGATAGGAGAAACGCGATGACCACGACGTCATCCGACTACACAATCCCCGACTACAAGACCAAGGCAAGACGCCTGCGCGACGCGCTCGCGGACGAGGGCGTCGCGCTCAGCCACGGCAAGGCGCTCGACATCGTCGCCCGCCAGCACGGGGCGCGCGACTGGAACACGCTGTCGGCGAGGGCGCCCGCGCCCGCGCCTCGGGATGTGCCGGCGCCGCCCTTTGCGGTCGGCGACCGGGTCGAGGGTACGTTCAACGACAGGCCGGCGCAGGGGCGCGTCATCGGCCTGGCCGAGACGATCAAGCCGGAGCTGTGGCGCGTGACGGTGAAGTTCTCGCCGCCGGTGGACGCCTCGACCTCGGCCGCCTTCCGCGCCGAGCGCACCCGCGTCGAGATGATCGTCGGCGCCGACGGCCGCTCGCGCCGCCTGACCGGCACCGAAACCGGCGTCATGGCGCTGGCCCGCGCCTGATCGGGGAGCCGGCCCGGCCGTGCGCGCGCCAGCGCGCGGCCGGCCTTGCTTCTCTTGCCAACCGGCTCCCCCTCAACCTGCTTTGAATTTCCGTTGCTTGCGTGTAAAGCGGGCGGGAGCCAATCCCGCGTCGAGAAACCGCAGGCATCGAAATGGACAAGTTCACCACGCTGACGGGCGTTGCCGCCCCCCTGCCGATCGTCAATGTCGACACCGACATGATCATCCCGAAGGATTATCTGAAGACCATCAAGCGCACCGGGCTCGGCACCGGCCTGTTCGCCGAGATGCGCTATCGCGAGGACGGCTCGGAGAATCCCGATTTCGTGCTCAACAAGCCGGCCTACCGCAACGCGCAGATCCTGGTCGCCGGCGACAATTTCGGCTGCGGTTCCTCGCGCGAGCATGCGCCGTGGGCGCTGCTCGACTTCGGCATACGCTGCGTCATCTCGACCTCGTTCGCCGACATCTTCTACAATAACTGCTTCAAGAACGGCATCCTGCCGATCAAGGTCAGCCCGGAGGACCTGGAGAAGCTGATGGACGACGCCGAGCGCGGCGCCAACGCCGTCGTCACCGTCGATCTGGAGGCGATGGAGATTCGTGGTCCCGACGGCGGCACCATCTCGTTCGACCTCGACGAATTCCGCCGCCATTGCCTGCTGAACGGGCTGGACGATATCGGCCTGACCATGGAGAAGGCGCCGACCATCGACCGTTTCGAGCAGAAGAACGCTGAAAGCCGGCCCTGGGCCTGACGGTCCGGCGCGCCTCCCACCCCATTCCGAAAAAGGCATTTTCCCCATGGCATCGCGCAAAATCCTCCTCTTTCCCGGCGACGGCATCGGCCCCGAGGCGATGGCGGAGGTCCGCAAGCTGATCGCGGTGATGAACACCGATCTCGGCGCCGGCTTCGAGACCGAGGAGGGACTGGTCGGCGGCGGCGCCTACGACACGCACGGCCAGTCGATTTCCGATGCCGACGTGGCGCGCGCGCTTGACGCCGACGCGGTGCTGTTCGGCGCGGTCGGCGGGCCGAAATGGGACGGCGTTCCCTACGAGGTGCGCCCCGAGGCCGGTTTGCTCAGGCTGCGCAAGGACCTCGAACTGTTCGCCAATTTGCGGCCCGCGATCTGCTATCCGGCGCTGGCGTCGGCCTCGTCGCTCAAGCCCGAGGTGGTCGAGGGGCTCGACATCCTGATCCTGCGCGAGCTGACCGGCGGCGTCTATTTCGGCGAGCCGAAGGAGATCATCGACCTCGGCAACGGCCAGAAGCGCGGCATCGACACCCAGGTCTACGACACCTACGAG
>Ga0172382_10005374_pt1 | contig 19126 bp, 12 predicted proteins | sample Leawel138RmetaG_FD_122245 | JGI IMG/M metagenome (GOLD analysis project Ga0172382, IMG submission 122245) | Leachate microbial communities from a municipal landfill in Southern Ontario, Canada - Leachate well 138R metaG | ecosystem: Engineered > Solid waste > Landfill > Unclassified | place...
AGGTGTCCCGGCGGGTCGCGGTGATCGAAAGCTGTGCCGGTACAGCAATTTCCAGATCTCTGCGGCAGGCGATCGACCGGCGCGCCGACCTGTCCGTGGCCGGCGCCGCCGATGCCGACCTCGCGATCGTGGTCGCCCCGACCTTCGCCGGGGCCGACGCCGCCGGCTGCGTCAACGAGTTGTCCGGCGCCATCGACACCGGCCTGCTCGGCTACGCCGACACCTTCGGACCCCGGTGCCGGGACGTGTGGTTGGTCACCGTCGGCGCCGAGAACGTCACCGCCGAGGACCCGGCCCCCGATCTGGGCCAGGCCGGCGTGGCCGCACTGCACCGTTGCATCGGGTTCGAGCACCCCGACCAGAGCTTCCACCATCTGGACCTGCCGGCCGGGGCCACGGATGCACTCGGCGCCGTCGACGTGATGGTCGACGGCGCAGGCGAACTCGCCCTGCGCCGCGATGGGCAGGTGTATGAACGCACCCTCGGTGACGACACGTCCACGGCGCCTCCGTCGGACCTGAGTTCCGGAACCCTCGACAACGTGGTGATCACCGGCGGCTCGGGGGCCATCGGGCTCAGTTTTGCCCGCTTCCTGGCGGCCCGCGGCGCCCGGCGGATCGTGCTGCTGAGCCGCCGCGGTGCCGGCCCGGCCCCACTGGACAATCTCGGTGCCGAGATCATCGCACCCGCCTGCGATCTGCGGGATCCTCGCCAACTCGCTGCCACGGTCGCCGAATTCGCAGGCGGACCGGCGTCGCTGATCATCCACGCCGCGGGCACAGCGACGTTCGCCAACCGTGCCGACATCACGGGCGCCGCCCTGGCGGACATGGCCGGAGCCAAGATCATCGGCCTGGAGGCGCTGACCCGCACCTGGCCGATCCGCGACGACGCCCGAATCCTGTTGTGCTCGTCGGTTACCGGCGTGTGGGGCGGCAAGGGCGTCGGCGGGTACGCGGCCGCCAACCGGATGCTCGACGTGATGGCCGCCAGGCTGCGTGCCGACGGACGAAACTGCACGGCCGTGCGCTTCGGACTCTGGGAGGGCAGCGGCATCGTCGACGCTGCGGAGATCGCGCGGGTGGAACGCACGGGTCTGCGGCAGATGAAGCCAGAGCTCGCGGTCGAGGCGAGCCTGTGCGACTTCCCGCGGGATCCGCTGGTGCTCGCGGCGGATCGCGATCGGATGAGGATGTTCTTCGGCGAGAAGCCCGTTGAGAAGCCGGGGGAGGCCGACACCGGTGCCGGCCCCGCATCGATGGCGCCGCCGGACGCGGTGCGGACCCAACTCGCTGCCGTTCTCGACGTGGACGCGGCCGCCCTGGACCTGGACTCGCCGCTGTTCGACCTTGGGGTCGACTCGCTGCTGGCGCTGGATCTCCGCAAACGTCTGAAACGGCTGACCGGGCACACGGTGCCGCTGGCGACACTGCTCGGGGGCATCACCGGGACGGACCTGATCGCCGGCCTATCAGAGAAAGTGAACACTTCGAGTGACTGACATCGACACCGGGGCCCTGCTCGACGAGCGTCGGCTGGAACTGCTGCGACGCCGGATGCAGGAGCGTGGGCTGAGCGCAGGCACCGACACGGCCGAACCCGCCGGCGACCCCGACGTGTTGACCGAAGGCCAGCTGCGGATGTGGTTCGTGCACAACGCCGATCCCAGCGGCGCGTTGCTCAACGTGTGTCTTTCCTACCGCCTGTCCGGCGAGATCGATGTCGCGCGGCTGCACGACGCGGTCGGCGCGGTGGCCCGGCGTCACCGGGTGTTGCGGACGACGTACCGCACCGAGAGCACCGCTGCCGGCGACAGCGGAATGCCGGTCCCCACCGTGCACACCGGCCTGATGCCCGGCTGGGCCGAGCACGATCTGTCCGAACTCTCCGAGCGGGCCCGCGGGCTGCGGCTGGAGGTGCTCGCGCAGCGCGAGTTCGGCAGGCCGTTCGACCTGGGCGCCGAGTCGCCGCTGCGGATCACGGTGATCCGCACCGCCCCAGCCGAATACGTGATGCTTCTGGTCGCCCATCACATCGCCTGGGACGACGCTTCGTGGGAGGTGTTCTTCGTCGACCTGACCGGCGCCTACGTCGGTGAGAAACTGCGGCCGGCGCGACGTCCGGTCGTCGCGGCCGGCGGTTCCGACGAGGACGACGTCGCGTACTGGCGTGCGGTGATGGCCGATCCGCCGGAGCCGCTGGAGCTGCCAGGCCCGACCGGGTCGGCCGTCCCGACGAGCTGGCGCTCACAGCGCACCACGCTGCGCCTGGACGGCGAGACTGCGCGACGCGTCACGGCCCTGGCCGACGAGGTCGGCGCGACACCCTACGCGGTGCTGCTAGCGGTGTTCGGCGTGCTGATCCACCGTTACAGCCACGTCGACGACTTCCTGGTCGCCACCCCGGTGCTGAATCGCAACGGTGACACCGACGACGTCATCGGGTATTTCGGCAACACCGTCGCGATGCGGTTGCGGCCGCACCCGGCAATGACGTTCCGTGACCTGCTGACCCAGACCCGTGATACCGCCCTCGGTGCTTTCGCGCACCAGCGGGTCGGGCTCGACCGGATGGTGCGCGAGCTGAACCCGGACCGGCGCCACGGCGCCGAGCGGATGACGCGGGTCAGCTTCGGGTTCCGCAGCCGCGACCGGTTCGGGTTCACCCCGCCCGGCGTCACGTGCGAGAGAGCCGATCTGCGTTCGCATCTCACGCATCTGCCACTGGGGATCATGGTCGAGTTCGACCCCGACGAGGTCGTGGTCGAGCTCGAGCATCTGGTGGAGATCATCGAACCCGGACTGGCCCGGCAACTGCTCGACCACTACGCCGTGCTGATCCGCAGTGCCCTCGACGACCCCGACACCACACTGAGCGGGCTGCAGCTGATGGGCGACGACGACCTCGAATGGCTCCGTGCGGTCTCTGTGGGCCCGACCTTCGACACCCCGCCCGCCACCATCACCGACCTCATCGAGGCGCAGGTCCGGCGCAGCCCCGACGGCACCGCCGTCGTCTACGAGGGCCGCCATTACACCTACCGCGAGATCAACGAAGCGGCGAATCGCGTCGCGCACTGGCTGATCGGCGAGGACGTGGGCGCCGAGGACCGGGTCGCGGTGATGCTCGACAAGTCTCCCGAACTGGTGGTGACCGCGCTGGGTGTGCTCAAGGCAGGGGCGGTCTATGTCCCGATCGACCCGGCCTACCCACAGGATCGTCTCGAGTTCATTCTCGGCGACTGCGATGCGAAAGTGGTTGTCCGAGAGCCGGTCACCGGCCTGGACGGCTACCGTGCCGACGACCCGGGCGACAACGACAGGCGGCGTCCGGTGGGTCCATACAACACCGCCTACCTGATCTACACGTCGGGCTCGACCGGTCTGCCCAAGGGTGTCCCGGTGCCGCATCGTCCGGTCGCGGAGTATTTCGTCTGGTTCAAGGGCGACTATCGGGTCGACGCCGGGGACCGGATGCTGCAGGTCGCCTCGCCCAGCTTCGACATATCGATCGCCGAGGTGTTCGGCACGCTGGCCTGCGGTGCGCGGCTGGTGATCCACCGCCCCGGTGGCCTCAACGACATCGGCTACCTGACCGCGCTGCTGCGCGACGAGGGCATCACCGCGATGCACTTCGTGCCGTCGCTGCTCGGACTGTTCCTGTCGCTTCCCGGTGTGAACCAGTGGCGCACGCTGCAGCGGGTGCCGATCGGCGGCGAGGCGCTACCCGGCGAGGTGGCCGACAAGTTCCGCGCCACCTTCGATGCGCTGCTGCACAACTTCTACGGCCCGACCGAGACCGTGATCAACGCCACCCGGTTCAAGGTCGAGGGCAGGCAGGGCACCCGGATTGTGCCGATCGGCAAGCCCAAGATCAACACCGCGATCCACATCCTCGACGATGCGCTGCAACCCGTGCCGGTCGGCTCCATCGGCGAGATCTACATCGGCGGAACCCATGTCGCACGTGGCTACCACCACCGGCCGGGGCTGACCGCCGAACGCTTCGTCGCCGACCCGTTCACCCCCGGCGCACGCATGTACCGTTCCGGTGATCTCGCCCGCCGCAACGCCGACGGCGACATCGAGTTCGTGGGCCGCGCCGACGAACAGGTCAAGATCCGCGGTTTCCGCATCGAACTCGGCGACGTCGCCGCCGCGATCACCGTCGATCCCAGCGTCGGGCAGGCCGTGGTCATCGTCAGCGACCTGCCGAACCTCGGCAAGAGCCTGGTCGCTTACCTGACCCCCGCCGACGGCGCGGGCGTGGACGTGGACAGGATCAGGACCAGGGTGGCCGCCGCGCTGCCCGAGTACATGACACCGGCCGCCTACGTGGTCGTCGACGAGATCCCGATCACCGCCCACGGCAAGATCGACCGCGCCGCGCTGCCAGAGCCGGAGATCGCGCCCACCACCGAGTTCCGCGAGCCCGCGGCGGGCACCGAAGCCCATCTTGCGCAGTTGTTCGCCGAACTGCTCGGCCACGAGAAGGTCGGTGCCGACGACTCGTTCTTCGATCTCGGCGGGCATTCGCTGCTGGCCACCAAACTCGTGGCCGAGCTGCGGGCCGGGTTCGGTGTAGACGTCGAGGTGCGCGACATCTTCGAGAACGCGACCATCGCCCGACTGGCTGCCCACCTCGACACCATGGGGCGCGCCACGATCGGCACCCGCAGGCCCCGGCTGGTCGCCGCACCCCTCGACGGCCCCGCGCCGCTGTCGTCGTCGCAGCTGCGTTCGTGGTTCGGCTACCGCATCGAGGGCCGCAGCCCGGTCAACAACATCCCGTTCGCCGCCCGGCTGACCGGCCCCTGCGATGTGGACGCGTTCGTCGCGGCCATCCGCGACGTCGTCGAACGGCATGCCATCCTGCGCACCACCTATCGCGAGATCGACGGTGTGCCTTATCAGATCGTGAACCCGATCTCCGACGTGCCGGTTCGACGCGCCCGCGGCGAGGGCGAGCAGTGGCTGCAGGCCGAACTCGACCGCGAACGCAAGCACACCTTCGATCTCGAGGAGGACTGGCCGATCCGGGCCGCGGTGTTCACCGTCGGAGCCGTCAGTCCGGCTTCAGACGGCGGAGCCGTCAGTCCGGCTTCAGACGGCGGAGCCGTCAGTCCGGCTTCAGACGGCGGAGCCGTCAGTCCGGCTTCAGACCATGTCCTGTCGGTGGTGATCCATCACATCGCGGGCGACCACTGGTCCGGCGGCGTGCTGTTCACCGACCTGGTGGCGGCCTACCGCGCCCGCAAGGCCGGTGAGCGGCCGACCTGGGCGCCGCTGCCGGTGCAGTACACCGATTACGGCGCCTGGCAGGCGGAGCTGCTCAGCGACGACACCGGAATCGCCGGGCCGCAGCGCGAGTACTGGATCCGTCAGCTCGCCGACGCGCCCGTGGAATCCGGCCTGCCGCTGGAGTTCTCCCGTCCGCGGCTGCCCAGCGGCAAGGGTGATGCGGTCGAGTTCACCATCGACGGTCAGGTCAGGCGTCAGATCACCGAGCTGTGCCGGGAGCTCGGCATCACCGAGTTCATGCTGCTGCAGGCCGCGGTGGCGGTGACGCTGGCCAAGGTCGGGGGTGGCCTGGACATCCCGCTGGGCACACCGGTGGCGGGCCGCTCCGAAGCCGAGCTGGAACAGCTCGTCGGCTTCTTCGTGAACTTCGTAGTGCTGCGCAACGACCTGCGGGGTAACCCGACCCTGCGCGAGGTTCTGATCCGGGCCCGCGAGATGGCGCTGTCGGCGTACTCCAATCAGGACGTGCCGTTCGAACAGGTCGTCGAGGCGGTGAATCCACCACGCACCCTGGCCCGAAACCCGCTGTTTCAGGTGGTGGTGCACGTCCGCGAGCAACTTCCGCAGCGCCAGATGATCGACACCGATACCGAGTTCACCGCGCTGGAACCGACATTCGACATCGCCCAGGCGGACCTGTCGCTGAACTTCCTGGCCGACGGGACCGGTTACCGCGGATACCTGATCTACCGGCCGGAGCTGTACGCCCGGCGCACCATCGAGCGGCTCGGCCGGTGGCTGCCCCGGGTGGTCGCGGCGTTCGTCGACACCCCCGACCGTGCGCTCGGCGACGTCGACATCGTCTCTGCCGAGGAGAGACAACGTGTTTCACAGGAGTGGAGCACCGGAGCCCGGGTCCAGGTGCTCGACGCCGACCTGGCGCCCGCCCCGGTCGGGGTGTTCGGCGACCTGTACCTGAGCGGCGGTCCGTTCGCGCAGCGCCACCGAACTGGGGACCGCGCCAGGTGGGACGACGACGGCCGGCTGGAGATCGCCGCCCGCGCCCCCGGCGCGACCGTCGTCGAGGTGGCGCCGCCGGCCGTCGAGTTCGAGGAACCGCGGACCGACTCCGAACGTGCGCTGGCCGCACTGCTTTCCGAGCTGCTGGCCACCGAGGAGGTCGGTCGTCACGACGACTTCTTCGGACTCGGCGGCGACAGCGTGCTGGCCGTGCAGTTGGCCGCGCGCGCACGCGATACCGGGTTGGACCTGACCGCACGGATGGTGTTCGAGCACCCGAGGCTGGCCGAGCTGGCCGCCGCCCTGGACAGCGGCGCCGGCGCGGCCGCTGAGCAGCCGGACACCCACCATGCGCCGATGTCGGTGTCGGGGCTTTCCGAGGACGAACTCGCCGCGCTGACCGCATCGTGGGGCACCGGGGAATGACGCAGATCCAGCAGAGCGTCGAGCCGCCCGTCATCGAAGACGTGTTGGCGCTGAGCCCACTTCAGCAGGGGCTCTTCTCCATGGCGACGTTGTCCGAAGGGCGCGACGACGACCCTTACGTCATCGCGATGACCGCCGACGCGACCGGCGATCTGGATGCGCGGCTGCTGCGGGAGTGCGCGGCAGAGCTGCTGGACCGGCACGCCAACCTGCGGGCCAGCTTCGTCAAGGGCAACCTCAGCCGCGCCGTGCAGGTCATCCCCAAGCGGGTCGACCTGCCGTGGCGGCACGTCACCGTCGCCGGCGATGCCGAGCTGGAGGCGGCGGAAAGGCTGGAACGCACAACGCCTTTCACGCTTGCCCGGGGTCCGGTCATCCGGTTCCTGCTGATCGAGGCGCCGCAGCGCTGGCGGTTCGTGGTGACCGCCCACCACATTCTGATCGACGGCTGGTCACTGCCGTTGTTCATGGGGGAGCTGCTGACCCTGTACCGCGCCGGCGGAGACGTCACGGCGCTGCCGGACCCGCCCCGGCCCTACCGCGACTACATCGGCTGGCTGGCCGGTCGTGACGAAGAAACCGGCCGCGCGCTGTGGCGGAGGCACCTGGCGGGTGTCGACGGCCCGACACTGCTGACACCGGCGTTGACGTCGTCGGCCCCGACGCCGGGCAGGCCGCGGCTCACCGAGGTGAGACTGGACGCGGAGACCACCCGTCAGCTCGCCGAGGCCGCCAGGAGTCGTGGCGTCACGATGAACACTCTCATCCAGATGGCTTGGGCCACGGTTCTGTCGGTCATCACCGACCGCACGGACGTGTCGTTCGGCGTGACGGTGTCGGGACGTCCGGGGGAACTCGCGGGCGTCGAGCGGATGGTCGGGTTGTTCATCAACACGGTGCCGCTCCGGGTGCGCCTCGACCCCGCGGCGCCGGCGGGTGAGCAATGCCTCGCGCTGCAACGCGAGGCCGCGGCGCTGCGTGACCACGGCTATCTGAGCCACTCCGAGTTGCGTGCGCTCGGCGGCATCGGCGAGTTGTTCGACACGTTGCTGGTATACGAGAACTTCCCGCCCGGCGGTCTGGTCGGTCAGGCCCGGTTCGAGGCCAACGGCGCCACCTTCGTGCCGTCCGCTTTGGAGAGCCTGTCGCACTTTCCGGTGACCATCGCAGCGCACCTGGCCGACGACGAGCTCACGGTCTTCGTCGAGGTGATCGACGGAGCCCTCGGCGCGCTGCGGCCCGGCGACCTCGGCAGGCGGGTGCTGCACACCGCGCAGCGGCTGATCAGCTGCTGGGACGCCCCGCTGCGCAGCGTGGGCGTGCTGCTACCCGCCGAGCACACCCCCGCGCCGATGGTGCGGGAACCGTTGACAGCCAACAGTATCCACGACAGGTTCGCCGGCATCGCCGGCGACCGGCTGGGCTCGGTGGCGCTGACCTGGGCAGCCGGCGGGGACCGCGGGACGCTCACCTATCGTCAACTCGACGAGGCCGCCGACCGGATGGCGGTCGCGCTCACCGCGGCGGGGGTGGGTCCCGAGACGTCGGTCGCGGTGCTGCTGAGCCGCGGACCCGACTACGTCGTCACCATGCTGGGCGTGCTAAAGGCGGGCGGGGTGATCGTCCCGCTGGACCCGGCGATGCCCGCCGAACGCATCTCCGACATCCTCGAGCAGTCCCGCGCGTCGGTGGTGGTGGACGACGCGTTCGTCGCCGCGGTGCCGGACGTCGAGCCCCCGGCCGGGTACCGGCCTGCCGAAGTGACCGCGGACCGGGCGGCCTACATCGTGTTCACCTCCGGCACCACCGGCAGGCCCAAGGGCGTCGTAGGAACCCACGGCGCGGTATTGGGTTACGCCGAGGACCACGCCGAGCAGGTGCTGCGCCCGGCCGCCGCGCGGATCGGGCGCCCGCTGCGCGTGGGCCATGCGTGGTCGTTCACGTTCGACGCCGCCTGGCAGCCACTCGCGGCATTGCTCGACGGTCACTCGGTACACCTCCTCGGTGAAGAGTCGCAGCGTGACGCAGAAGCGCTGGTGTACCGCATCGGGCGGTTCGGCATCGACATGCTCGACACGACGCCGTCGATGTTCGCCCAGCTTCACGACGTCGGCCTGCTGAGCACGGTCCCGCTCGCGGTGCTGGCGCTGGGCGGGGAGGCCGTCAGTCCTGCGACGTGGCGCCTCATCGGCGATGAATGCGCCCGCACCGGGATGACCGCGTTCAACTGCTACGGGCCCACCGAGACCACCGTGGAGGCGGTGGTCGCGCCCATCGACGGCTATCAGCGGCCCTCGATCGGGCAGCCGACCCGGACCATGCGCACCTACGTGCTCGACGCCTGGCTACGTCCGGTGCCCGACGGTGTCGCTGGGGAGCTCTACCTGTCGGGCCGGCAGCTGACCCGGGGGTATCTCGCCCGTGCCGCCGAGACCGCGGGACGGTTCGTCGCCGACCCGTTCACCCCGGGGCAGCGCATGTACCGCACCGGTGACGTCGTGCGGCGCGGCGCAGACGGCGGACTGCAGTTCCTCGGCCGGGCCGACAACCAGGTCAAGATTCGCGGGTTCCGTGTCGAACCCGGCGAGATCGCCGCGGTCCTGAGTGGCCACCCTGCCGTCACCGACGCACACGTCGTCGTCGACCGGGTCGGCACGCAGACCCGGCTTATCGCCTACGTCGCCGCCGCGACCCCGCCTGCCGTCGCCGACCTGCGGGAGCTGATGGCGAAACGCCTGCCCCGCTACATGGTTCCGCAGCGCGTCGTCGTCCTCGACGAGTTGCCGCTGACCTCACACGGCAAGATCGACGAGGCCGCGCTCGCCGGGATCGCAGTCGAGGACGCTCCGTCGGCGGCGCCGGAGACGCCGACCGAGACCGCGCTGGTCGAGCTGATGGCGGAGGTCCTCGGCGATGACGGCATCGACGTGGAAGCCGACTTCCTGGAGATGGGGCTGGACAGCATCGTCGCCCTGACGCTGGTGCAGGCCGCACGTCGGCGCGGCCTCGAGATGCGAGCCCGGCTGATGTTGGAGTGCAACACCATTCGGGAACTGGCAACCGCCATCGACTCCGGTGCGCACGACCACGCCCCGGCCGCGGTCACCGACGACCGCTTCGGCGAGGTCATGCCCGCGCCGATCATGTCCTGGATGTACGAGTGCGGGAACTACCGCCGGTTCACCCAGAACGTGCTCGTCTCGCTGCCCGCCGACATCACCGACAGCCGACTCGAACAGATCCTGCAGGCGCTGCTGGACCGTCACGACATGCTGCGCGCAATCCTCGACGAGCGGGGTCGGCTCGTCACCCGGCCCCCTGGCGCGGTGCGCGTCGCCGACGTGCTCCGCGTGGTGGACGCGGCCGCCCACACCGTCCTGGCGGCCGAAGTCGTTGCCGCGCTTGACCGTATCGACCCCACATCGGGGGCCATGGTGCAGGCGGTCTGGTTCCGGCACGGTCCGCCGGTCCTGGCGCTGTGTGTCCACCACCTGTCCACCGACGTGGTGTCCTGGTACCTCATCCTCGGTGCGCTGGCCCAAATCGATGCCACGCTCGCCGCCGGGCATGCCCCGGACCCGGCCGCCGAGTACACCACCTACCGGGAGTGGACGCGCCGGCTGTACCAGCGCAGCCGGACCGAGGCCGTTGAGCGCCGGCGCGGATTCTGGGTCGAGCAGCTCGCCGGGTCAGACCCGCTGCTCGGCCGCCGGCTGCCCGACCCGCGGCACGACACCTGGTCGACGCTGCAGTCGACCGACGTCGTCACCGACGCCGGCGCCACCCGGGCGATCCTGGACCGCCTCGACGGCGCGAGCCTGGAGGTGCGGGACTTCCTGCTCACCGCACTGACATTGACGTTGGCGTCGTGGCGGATCGAGCGCGGGCAGCCCGCCCACCACGGTGCGCTCGTCGCGCTGGAGGGGCACGGCCGCGAGGACGCGCTCGTCGGGGGCGGCGTGGACACCTCGGCCACCGTCGGATGGTTCACCTCGGTGTACCCGGTCCGCCTCGGCGCGGGGGAGGCCGCGATCGACGTGGACACCGCCGCACGCAATCCCGCCGCGGCCCGCAGCCTGCTTCGGGCGGTCATCCAGCAGCTCGCCGAAGTGCCCGACAAGGGACTCGATTACGGTCTGCTGCGGTACACGCGGCGCGACGAGACTCTTCGCGCGCTTCCGGAGCCGCAGGTCGAGTTCAACTACATCGGCCGCTACGACCTCAGCGCCGACCAGACGTCGCAAGCCTGGTCGCTGATCACCGACGAGACCCTCAACGCGCACATGCCGGCCGCCGCTGAGCCGGACCTGCCGCTGCGCTACACGTTCGACGTCATCTCGGTGATCTCCGGAGGTGCCGACGGCCCGCAACTTCGCACCAGTTGGCGATGGAGCACGGCGCTGTCCACCTCGACGGAGGTCGACCGACTCACCGCGCTGTGGCAGCAGGCGGTCACCGTGCTCGGAGAGGCGCTATGACAACGCGGCCCACCCCCACCCTCGCCGTCGTCGGCGCAGGCCCGAAGGCGATCGCGGTGGCGGCCAAGGCCGCCGAGCTGCGTGGCATGGGCGTCGACGTGCCCGACGTGGTGGCGATCGAACGCAGCGTCGTCGGCGCCAACTGGCAGGCTGTCGGCGGCTGGACCGACGGCCAGCACCGGCTCGGCACCAGCCCCGAGAAGGACGTGGGTTTCCCGTACCGGTCGTCGCTGGTGCCCCGCCGCAACGCCGAACTCGACGAGCGCATGATGCGGCACAGCTGGCAGTCCTATCTGGTGGCCAGCGCGCAGTTCGCGGATTGGGTCGACCGCGGCCGGCCTGCGCCGACCCACCTCGGGTGGAGCCGCTACCTGCGCTGGGTCGCCGACAACATCGGGATGTCGGTGATCACCGGTGAGGTGCAACGCATCTCGACTGACGGCCGGCGGTGGGAGTTGGTCACACCCCGGCAGATCGTGCATGCCGACGGCGTGATGATCACCGGGCCCGGTCAGGCCCAGCGGTCCATTCTGCCGAACGATCCGCGGGTGTTGTCGATCGCGCAGTTCTGGGAGCGCGCCGCCAGGCCGGATCTGATCGTCGCCGAGCGGGTCGCGGTCATCGGCGGGGGCGAGACGGCCGCGTCCATGCTCAACGAGCTGTTCCGGCACTGTGTTTCGACCATCACCGTCATCTCGCCGCAGGTCACCCTGTTCACCCGGGGCGAGAGCTTCTTCGAGAACACGCTGTTCTCCGATCCGACGGACTGGGCCAGCCTGACGATGGCCGAACGGCGCGACGCGCTGGGCCGCACCGACCGCGGCGTGTTCTCCGCGCGGGTACAGGACGCGCTGCTCGCCGACGACCGGATCCGTCATCTGCGGGGCCGGGTCGCCCACGCCGTCGCTCGCGACGAGCGGATCCGGTTGACGCTCAGCTCGAACCGCGGCGGCGAGGCACTGGAGACCGTGCACGGCTTCGACCTGGTCATCGACGGCTCCGGCGCCGACTCGATGTGGTTCGAGCCGTTGTTCAGCCAGGACGCCCGCGACCTGATCGAGTTGGCGCTGCGGGCCCCGCTGTCGGGTGATGCACTGCAGGAGTCGATCGGGCACGACCTCTCGGTGGCCGCGCTGACCCCGAAGCTGTTCCTGCCGGGCCTGTCCGGGCTGACGCAGGGTCCCGGCTTCCCGAACCTGAGCTGTCTGGGGCTGCTGTCCGATCGCGTGCTCGGCGCGCGGTACCCGGATGTGGCACCCCACCCTTCGACGAGGAGAACCGATGAGCACCAACCCGTTCGATGACGACCCGGCTGGTTCGGCCCGCACCTTCTACGTGCTGGTCAACGACGAGGAGCAGTACAGCCTGTGGCCCGCGTTCGCCGACGTGCCCGCGGGCTGGCGCGTCGTGTTCGGGGAGAGCACCCGCGCCGACTGCCTGGCCTACGTCGAGGAGACGTGGACCGACCTGCGCCCGCGCAGCCTGCGCGACGCGATGGCCGGCGATCGCTAGCGCCCAACCAACGGCATGCCTGCTGGACTCTGTGTGCGGTCGCGATGTGCGGCCGTTTCACCCGTCGAGAGAGGACATTGCAGTGGTATCGAGATTCGTGACGAGGACCCTCGCCGTGACAGCCGTGGCGGCTGCCGTGGCGGCACCGCTCCTGGCGTCGGCCGGTGTGGCGTCGGCCCAGCCCGGCAACGGGCCGCTGATCCACACGACGTGCAGCTACGACCAGCTCTACGCGGCCATCCGGACCGAAGCGCCGCGCGCGGCCACCGCACTGGACGAGCGTCCCGCAGCCCAGCAGAAGCTGAGGGATTTCGCGGCGATGCCGGTCGAGCAACGCCAACAGGAACTGTCGCGGCTGCTGGCTGAAAATCCGCAGTGGCAGGCCAAGATCGACGAGAAGTGGGCCACCCCGGAGGGACAGGAGAAGGTGCAGCGGATGGCTCGCGTCGCCGAGACCTGTCACGACTACTGACACGCGGTCAGCGTGACGGCCACGTCGAGCCCGCCGGCGGGGCGGGCCTCGGCGCGGACGTCGCCGCCGTGCGCAACCGCGACCGACCAGACGATGGACAGCCCAAGTCCTGCGCCGCGCCCCGGCGCCGGGCTTTCGGCCACGCGGTCGGCTGCGGCCAGGCGCCTGAACGGCTCGAACAGGCCTGGAATCTCGGCCGCGGCGACGACCGGGCCGGAGTTCTCGACGCGCAGTGTGGCGAACCCGTCCTGGGTCCCCACCGTGACCGAAACCCAGCCGTCCTCCGGGACGTTGTAGCGCAGCGCATTGTCGATCAGGTTCTGTGCCAGTCGTTCGAGCAGTGCCGCATCCCCGTGGACATGCGCCTGGGGAAGATCGGAGTCGATACGAATCCCGGCGGCGCGTGCGAATCCGGCTACGGTCGTCAACGCGCGACCGGTGACCTCTCCGAGATCGACCCGGGACCGGTGCCGCAGCTGTTGGTCGCTGCTCGCCAGCACCAGCAGCCCGTCGATGAGGCGTTCGTTGCGGAGGTTGACGTCCAGCAGCGTCCGCCCGAGCGTGCGGGTGGACTCGGCGACTTCGGGATCCTCGAGGGCGACCTCGATCAGGGTCCGGTTGATCGCCAGCGGCGTGCGCAGCTCGTGCGAGGCGTTGGCGACGAACCGGCGTTGGCTCTCGAAGGCCCGGTCCAGGCGGTCCAGCATGGCGTCGAAAGTGTCTGCGAGTTCCTTGATCTCATCGTCGGGACCGTCCAGCGCGATGCGTTCGTGCAGATTCCGGTCGGCGACCCGGCGCGCCGTCGCGGTGACGTCCTGCAGCGGCGCAAGTGCACGCCCAGCCATCAACCAGCCGAACCCGCCCGCCACCACGCCGACGACGCCCAGTGAGACGAACGACCACGTCAACATGGCGCGCAGCGTGTCCTGGCGTTCCCGTTCGGACTCGGTGGCGACGGCACGCAGGAGCCCCTCGACAACCGGCCGGTTGCGCACCCCGCGGTCGTCGAGGAACTGACTCACCACGCCCTGCGCACCTGCCGGACGGTTGTGCAGCGACTGCTGCAGGAAGACGTACATCAGGCAGATCAGGACGGCGCCCGCGATGAAGAACGCGCTTCCGTACAGGACTGTGAGACGCCACCGGATCGTCGAACGACGTGCGGGGCTTCGCGGGGTCATCGGATGCGGTACCCGACGCCCGGCTCGGTCTCGACCACCGGCGGGTCCCCGAGTTTCCGGCGCAACATCATGATCGTGTAGCGCACCACGCCGGTGAACGGATCGATGTTCTCGTCCCACGCCTTCTCCAGCAGATGCTCGGCCGAGAGCACCCCGCCGTCGGCCGTGAGCAGTTCGATGAGCACAGCGAATTCCTTGCGGGAGAGGGAAACCGGTCTCCCATCGCGGGTCACCGTGCGGCGGTGGGTGTCCGCGCGGATACCTTGTCGCTCCAGTACCGGAGGGGTGGCAGGGCGGGACCGCCGCCCCAGCGCCTGCACCCGGGCGACGAGTTCGGCGAACGCGAACGGTTTGATCAGATAGTCGTCGGCCCCCAGCTGCAGTCCCTCGACACGGTCGAGCACCGCGGCCGCGGCGGTCAACATCAGGATTCGTGGGCCGCCGCCCGCCCCGACGAGCGACGCGCACACCTGATCACCGGGGACGGCGGGCAGGTCACGGTCGAGGACGACCACGTCGTACGCGTTGACCGCGGCGCGCTCCAGCGCGGATGCGCCGTCATAGACCACGTCGACGGCCATGGCGTGCCGACGCAGGCCGGTGGCCACCGCGTCGGCCAGGAGGCGTTCGTCCTCGACCACAAGAACCCGCATCCGTCCATCGTGCACAGGAATGGTGTTTGCGCGCTGTGAGGCAGCAGCACGTGCTCAGCTGGGTTGGGGGACCGCCATGTCCATGTCGAACACCCGCGCGTGCAGCACCGTGCGGTTGCGCAACGCCGCCCGCACCGCGCGGTGCAGGCCGTCCTCCAGATACACGTTGCCCCGCCATTTGACCGCGTGCGGGAACAGGTCGCCGTAGAAGGTCGAGTCCTCGGACAGCAGCCGGTCCAGTGCCAGCACGGTGGTGGTCATGACGAGTTCGTCAAGCCGGATCTGCCGAGGCGGGATCTGAGCCCACTGCCGGTGCGACAGTCCGTGGTCAGGGTAGGGCCTGCCATCGCGAACCCCTTTGAAGATCATCGACGCGCCTTCGCTGCCCGTTGCCCACCGCAATAGTCTGGTCTAGTCCGTCAGGTTAACCTGCCCGCGCCGACCGTGCCGCGTCTCGGTCCGCTGGGTCGGTGACATACCCCGCGGTCACCGTAAAATGAACGCGACCAGGACGTGTCTTCTTCAGGTGGGTGAACAATGGGCAGCGCAGACGACCGTCGATTCGAGGTGCTCCGCGCGATCGTCGCCGACTTCGTCGCCACGAAGGAGCCCATCGGCTCCAAAACCATCGTGGAACGTCACAACCTCGGCGTCTCCAGCGCGACGGTGCGCAACGACATGGCGGTACTGGAGGCCGAGGGCTACATCACACAACCGCACACCAGCTCAGGGCGGGTGCCGACGGAGAAGGGCTACCGCGAGTTCGTCGACCGGCTCCAAGACGTCAAACCGATGTCCGGGGCCGAGCGACGCGCGATCCTGCAGTTCCTGGAGTCCGGCGTCGATCTCGACGACGTGTTGCGCCGCGCGGTGCGTCTGCTCGCCCAGCTCACCCGACAGGTCGCGGTGGTCCAGTACCCGACCCTGACGACCTCGACGGTCCGCCGCCTCGAAGTGGTGGCCCTGACGCCGGCGCGGCTGCTGCTGGTCGTGATCACCGATACCGGGCGCGTGGACCAGCGGATCGTCGAACTCGGCGACGGCATCGACGACGGTCAGCTCGCGCAGTTGCGTGACATGCTCGGCGGCGCGCTGGAGGGCAAGCCGTTGGCGGCCGCGTCGGTCGCGGTGTCGGACCTGGCGGTACACCTCAACGGTCAGGGCGGGCTCGCCGACGCGGTCGGCCGGTCGGCGACCGTCCTGGTGGAGACGCTGGTGGAGCACACCGAGGAGCGGCTGCTGCTCGGTGGGACCGCGAACCTGACACGCAATACCGCCGACTTCGGCGGCTCGCTGCGCTCTGTGCTCGAGGCACTCGAGGAACAGGTCGTGGTGCTGCGCCTGCTGGCCAAGCAGCAGGAGGCGGGCAAGGTGACCGTGCGGATCGGTCACGAAACCGAGGCCGAGGAGATGGCGGGCACCTCGGTGATCAGCACGGCGTACGGCAGTGCAGGCAAGGTGTTCGGCGGCATGGGTGTGTTGGGTCCCACACGGATGGACTATCCGGGAACCATCGCGAACGTCGCCGCAGTTGCTCTCTATATTGGCGAGGTCTTAGGTAACCGCTGACCGCCGACCCCTCGGGGTTCAGGCGGATCGGTCGGGTGGGAAAGGTTGAGCGTGGCACGCGACTATTACGGGCTGCTCGGAGTGAGCAAGGGCGCGAGTGATTCGGAGATCAAGCGCGCGTACCGCAAGCTTGCCCGAGAGCTTCATCCCGACGTCAATCCCGATGAGGGCGCGCAGGCGCGCTTCCAGGAGATCAGCGTCGCCTACGAGGTGCTCAATGATCCCGAGAAGCGGCGCATCGTCGACCTCGGCGGCGACCCGATGGAATCCGCGGCAGCGGGCGGTGGCGGCGGCTTCGCCGGCTTCGGCGGCCTGGGCGACGTCTTCGAGGCGTTCTTCGGTGGCGGCGCCACCTCCCGCGGCCCCGTCGGCCGGGTCCGGCCGGGCTCCGATTCGCTGCTGCGGATGCGACTCGACCTGGAGGAGTGCGCCACCGGCGTGACGAAACAGGTCACCGTCGATACCGCGGTGCTGTGCGACCTGTGCCACGGCAAGGGCACCCACGGCGACTCGACACCGGTCACCTGTGACACGTGCGGCGGGCGCGGAGAGATCCAGACGGTGCAGCGATCGCTGCTGGGTCAGGTCATGACGTCACGGCCGTGCCCGGTGTGCGGTGGGGTCGGCGAGGTGATCCCGAACCCGTGCAACCGGTGCTCCGGTGACGGCCGTGTGCGGGCCCGCCGCGAGATCAGCGTCAAGATCCCCGCAGGCGTCGGCGACGGCATGCGTGTGCGGCTGGCCGCGCAGGGCGAGGTCGGGCCGGGCGGCGGACCGGCGGGCGACCTCTATGTCGAGGTGCACGAGAAGCCGCACCCGGTGTTCGTCCGTGACGGCGACGACCTGCACTGCACGGTGTCGGTGCCGATGGTCGACGCCGCGCTGGGCACGACGGTCACCGTCGACGCGATCCTCGACGGACCGACCGAGATCACCATCGCCGCCGGCACCCAACCCGGCGCGGTGACCACCCTGCGCGGGCACGGGATGCCGCATCTGCGTTCGGGCGTGCGCGGCGATCTGCACGCCCACATCGACGTCGTGGTGCCGTCCCGGCTGGACCATGAAGACATCGAGTTGCTGAGGACGTTCAAGGAACGCTCCAAGGACACCGCCGAAGTGCGGTCCGCCCAGGGCGGCAACGGGTCGTCGCACGGCGGCGGCCTGTTCTCCCGGCTGCGCGAGACGTTCACCGGTCGCTAGCGCGGCTCTACCGTCCCGATGCGCAGTCTCTTCTACGTCGACGTCGTCCCCACCCCAGGCGATCTCGCCGTCGTCGACGGTGAGGAGGGACACCACGCGGCCACCGTGTGCCGGACCCGCCCGGGCGAGGAGCTCGACCTCGCCGACGGCGCCGGAACCGTCGCGCACTGTGTCGTCGAGGACGTCGCCAAAGGCCGGCTGACGGCCCGCGTGCAGGACCGCCACCTCGTCGCGCCGCCACGACCGACCGTCACCGTCGTGCAGGCCCTGCCCAAATCGGAGCGCTCGGAACTGGCGGTCGAGCTGGCCACCGAGGCGGGCGCGGACGCGTTCATCGCTTGGCAGGCGTCGCGCTGTGTGGCTCGCTGGGACGGTGCGGCCAAGGTGGACAAGGGGTTGCGGCGGTGGCGTGCGGTGGCGCGCTCGGCTGCCCGTCAGTCGCGGCGTCCCTTCATCCCCGATGTCGACGGTGTCGTGTCCACCCGCGACCTGGTCGAGTCGACGCGGTGCGCGGAGCCCGGCACGGTGCTGGTGCTGCACGAGTCCGCGACCCGGCCCCTGGCCGACGCGGCAGCGGGGCAGAACGATCCGTTGACCCTGATCGTCGGCCCGGAGGGAGGCGTCGCCGACGACGAACTGGCGGCACTCATCGACGCCGGCGCCGTGGCGGTCCGGCTCGGCCCCTCCGTGCTGCGCACGTCGACGGCCGCGGCGGTGGCACTTGGCGCACTGGGCGTGCTGACCTCCCGCTGGTCGTGACCCGGGGGTAGCAGCCCCGCGAGGGAGTAGATAGGTTAGCCTTCCCTTTCAGAAGTGCAGGAAGCCCGAGGGCTGCGCCGAGTTAGAAGGACTCCCGATTCTCACCCGTGTGACCCGAGCGTGGATACCGCTCGTCTTGGTGCTCGTGCTCGTCGTCGGCGGCCTTGCGGTGTGGCGGATCCGCAACATCTTCGGCTCCCACCAACTGCCGACCTATGCGGGAAGCATGTCCGAGGATTCCAACAAGTCCGACCCCAAGATCGTGCGCTACGAGATCTTCGGTGATCCAGGGGCCACCGCGGACATCAACTACATCGACGACGAGGGCGACCCCAACCAGATCGTCGGCGCCACCCTGCCCTGGTCGATCGAGGTCGAGACGAACTCGCCCGCCATGGTCGGAAACGTTGTGGCGCAAGGTGACAGCGACTTCATCGGATGCCGGATCTCCGCCGACGGCGTCGTCAAGGACGAACGCACCGCCCACAACGTCAGCGCCTACGTCTACTGCTTCACCAAGTCGGCATGAGACCGTCCACCGGCAGGTCCCTGCGGGACCCCACACTTGTCGCGCGCCGGATCCGCCGCCTGGCGATCCCGATCATCCTCGGC
>Ga0172382_10005375_pt1 | contig 19125 bp, 16 predicted proteins | sample Leawel138RmetaG_FD_122245 | JGI IMG/M metagenome (GOLD analysis project Ga0172382, IMG submission 122245) | Leachate microbial communities from a municipal landfill in Southern Ontario, Canada - Leachate well 138R metaG | ecosystem: Engineered > Solid waste > Landfill > Unclassified | place...
ATTGAGAAAAGGCTTTAGCCGCATCCAGCTTTCCTTGTCCAAAACAGGCTGGATCACGAACTTTGCCAGTAAACTTACCATTACGAACCTGATACTGACTGCACAATACATTTTCAATCCCCAAGTCACGAGCAGCATACTCGATTTGATAGGGCGTTGCAGAACTGATGATCGCAACCGTATGCCCCTTTTTTAAATGAGCATCAATGAGGTTGCGGGATTCAGGGTAGATACGTCGAGCTATTTCCTTTTCGTACATTTCAGACGAAAAATTCCGATATTTTTGTTCTGAGGTGCCTGCAAGAATACCTGCTCCGACAACCATAAGATCATAAAAACTAGAGTTACCATTGGCGTACTGGCGCATCGAAAAAAACAGTTTCATCACATCTTCTATTGCCAAATCACCACGCTTTATTTTTTCTTTCAAAAAAATGATGGCTGAGAATCCCGCGATGATAGTACCATCGAAATCAAAATATGCACCGATTTCAGAGCCGCTAGGTGCAGCATTTATGTGCGCTAAGTATTTTTTTCTTGATGATTCCATCAATGTATCCATCACGTTACAAATTTAATTTTAGATTGCGACCCTGATACCAATACTATACAAACAATTTTAACTTTTATGGTGTCGCTTCTTACGAAAAGGGGTCAAAAACAATTTTTTTAACACCGTCAGTTCTTGCATTAAACAAATGCATAAGCATCAGCCCCCATGGACAAGGGCATCTTATGAGTTACTATTGATGCCAAAGCCCCTGCATCCAGACGTCCTTTTTCAATAGCTTCAAATAATGCAGGCAGCTCTGCCTGAACAGAACAAATACCTGCATGAAGTTCAAAATTTTTACGTAATCCCTCCAGAATAGGAAAAGGTATCGTCGCCTGTTCGCTAACGCCTACCACAGAAACTCTCCCACCTTGTCGCAACATTCTAATGGCGAGTTCAGTCGTGACAGCACCACCGTTGGCATCAAGTACAACATCTGCACCTTTTCCATCAGTTAACTCCATCACACCCTCGATAGAGTCAGGATTGTCTACTGCTTCAGCACCAAGTTTTACAGCTTCTCGCCGTCGTTCTACAACTAGATCAATGCCTAATACCCTTTCAGCTCCCATAGCAATTGCAGTCATGACCAATTGCAAACCTACGTACCCCAAACCAATTACCGCGACCACATCGCCATCGCCAACTCTCGCCTTTCGGGCGCCAAACCATGCGGTAGGCAGATTATCGGTCAACATAATGCCGACTTCATCGATAATCTCTGGAGGCAAATGAAAAAGATTGTTGTCTGCAAAGGGCACCTCAATAGCTTGTGCCTGACAACCTCCAACACCGTCTACACCCTGACCAAAAACCGTTCTTGGCGTTTTTTCGCATAGGATGGTGTTGCCACGCAAGCAATGTCGGCAATTGCTGCATCCGATTGAGGCACTGATCAACACACGATCGCCGACGCTGAAGCGATGGACATCCACTCCCACTTCAACTACTTCACCCACGGCCTCGTGTCCCATGCAATAGCCTGATTTTCCAGTATTAATATGGTAAGGATGTAAATCACTACCACATAGACCGCATTGACTTGCCCTTATCAAGGCTGACTTGCTAGAGGTTACTTTGGCGTCGGCGATGGATTCAAAGCTAATTTGACCAGATCCGTGTATCACTAGAGCCTTCATTCAATCAATGACTCCTACTCGTTATGCATTCACTACCCTTTCCTTTGGCGGCATTTTTAAAAAAATCATGGATAATGCCGGAAAGGATACTATTGCGAAAAACACACTGAAAACGATATCAAAATCACTAACCTGATCATAAATCCAGCCAGCCAATATTGATCCAAAAGCGCCCAGGGTAATAAACATTGTAAATAACCCCATGACTCGCCCAAATGATGCCATGCCAAATAATGCGCCAATAGTGATTCCGCTTAAAGGAATGTAACCACCAATAGAAATGCCCAAGAAACTGGCGCACACCCTAATCAACCATAAGGGTGGTTCATTTTGTAGCAATATCAATACTGCGCACATGGCAAGAACTGTCGTCCCATACAACCAGCGAACATCTATAAAATCTGCAAAGTAACCAATCGCAAATTTTCCTAGCAACATGGAAAAAGCGGTTATTGAAATCAGTGCCGCTGTTTGCTCAGGTTCATGCCCTAAAGTTTTCATATATAGACCAAAATTGAACTGCACAGCACTGTAAGTAGCAATTAAAGGGATAAAAGCCACTACCAGAATCCAAAACGACTTGTTTGCAAAAATCTCTTGCGTTGTCCATTGGCAATTATCAGTAGCCAAAATAGCGTCAACATTATTATTGCCACTTGGCCGTACCTCTTGATTCTGACTTTGAGGTGGCTTTTTATTCAGCACGGCGAAAGCGAAAAGGAAAATAAACACCGCACCAATACTGGGCAAAACTAATAGGCTTTGTCGCCAGCCAGAAGAAGCCAGGATAAGCCCTATCAAAACTGGAAATATCAAGCCTCCAATAGATGTTCCCACAGCAGAGATTCCCATAGCCATACCCCGGCGCGCAACAAACCACCGTATGATCAACGATTGAGCAACCACAGGCCCAGTCATCGCAATCGCTGCGGGAATTAGTGTGGCGTATAGAATAATAATTTGCCCGAGAGTAGATGCATTGGCAATTAGGCTGAAACCCACGACCAACAACACGGCGCCTAAAATAACTATCGATTGTGCTGAGTATTTGTCTAAAGCACGCCCTACAAAGGCACTTTGAACTCCTGCCGAAAGCTGAAATACGACAATAGCCATCATAATTTCCCGTATCGACGCCCCGAACTCTTGTTGCCAGGGAACCACATACAAAACAAACCCATAGGTAACCAGACCATAGCTTATTGCTTGAAAAAGCAATGTTAATCCCAGCACGTTCCAGCCATGAAACCAGCCTTTCTTGTTGTTTTTCTTATTCACTATAGCACCTTGCGTTTTATTGTGCTGTCGTTCACTCACTATTGGCAACATGTTGTCGTACTATTTTGGCGTCGCCTTTCAATTTAATTTCACCCACGTGATTACTGACCTCCAAGCCAAGAATCAATATGTCTTCTCCCGCAATAGGTTCAACAGACTCAACCCTAGCACAGCAAATCAATCTCTCATGCACATGAGTTATAGCGACAAACTGAACGCCAAATTCACGCAAGTCCAATTGAGGCACGGCATTGGTTAACACTCGCCCCAAATAAGTCATGATTAGCATACCTTGGGCAAACACATCGCTGAAACCTGCCTCCTTGGCTGCATCAATGTCTATGTGAACAGGGTTATGATCCCCAGATGCACCAGCATACAAAGCGAGCGTTGTGCGAGATATGGGCTCAAGGGTTAACTCGGGCAAAAAATCTCCTGCCTTTGCGATTTTATAGTGCCAATTCTTCATGACGGCAAGACCAGAGTGCCATAGAGTTCAGCCACCAACCGCTCATCCTGGTTCGTACAGCTCTGTTTGATTACACAAAACTGCAGTGCGCCATCTTTTTTATCAAACATATCATTTATTTCGCTCACCAAAGAAATGGTGTCGCCCGCATAAACTGGTGCATGATAACAATAACGCTGACTGGCATATAAGAGCTTGCTTAATGGTACATTGAGATCAGCCACATGGGGAAAGGGATCGTCCTGCGCCATACCAACCACAGTTAAAAAGGTTGGAGGAGCTAACAGTGCTGGGTGCCCCCGTTGCTGTGCTTTTTTCTCATCAAAATAAATAGGGTCGGTTTGCCCCGTAGCTTTGGCAAAAAAACGTATACGACCAGCATCAACGGGGAATATTACCGGAGGGTATTTCTTGCCGATTAGTCTTTTGTCAAACATTGGATTGCCCATGCTTAGGATCGATTTCAAAATAACTCACCAACCGACTATAAACCTAGATTCTTATCGCAGAGTAGTCCAAACAGCCAATTGAGCATCATTGATTCCAGAGATAGACTCGCTGATATATTAATTTCTGATTATTTTGGTGCAAAAATTATGAACAATGTCATATCAAAAAAAACTGTGCGCGTCGGTTGTCACTCAGGCTTCTGGGGCGACAGCAACTTCAATGCTGCCCAGCTTGTTGAAAAGGGTAACGTAGATTACCTGACATCTGATTACCTTGCTGAAACCACCATGTCTTTGCTGGCATCTGCAATGCTTAAAAATCCCAATGCGGGCTATGCAGTGGACTTTATAACCGCCATGGCTCCTCTACTGGGTAAAATTAAACAACAAGGTATTAAAGTTATTACTAATGCCGGTGGCCTCAACTCAGCTGCTTGCCGTGATGCGCTTTTGAAACTCTCTGCAGAACAAGGAATAGACTTTAAAGTCGCTCTCGTCAGTGGCGATGATTTAATGCCTCGCCTCGATGAGATTCGCAAACTTAATCCCAGAGAAATGGGGTCAGGGGAATCACTTCCAGAGAATATGGTTAGCATGAATGCCTACATTGGCGCACCTGCTATCAAGGCCGCACTTGATGCTGGCGCTGAAATTGTGATCTGTGGTCGCTGCACTGATTCTGCCGTTGTAGTGGGGGCATTGATGCACGAATTCATGTGGAACCAAGAGGATTATGATCATATTGCCGCAGCTGTGCTCGCAGGGCATGTTGTAGAATGCTCTCAGCAAGCCACCGGTGGCAGTTTTACTGACTGGGAGGATGTGCTTGGCTGGGACGACATGGGGTTACCTATTATTGAAATGGAAGCCAATGGCTCTTTCGTGGTTAGCAAGCCTCCTCAAACCGGTGGTTTGGTCAGCATCGGCACGGTTGCGGAACAAATTCTTTACGAAATGGGCGACCCGCAAGCCTATTTATTACCGGATATTACCTGCGATCTAACCGATATGACCTTGACCCAAGTAGGCAAAGATCTTGTTCAAGTAGAAGGGGTCAAGGGTCGCGCACCCACACCTACTTACAAAATCAGCGGTACCTATTTTGACGGATTCAAATCCATTACAAGCCTGATGATTGCTGGGCGAGATGCTTCAAAAAAAGCCCACAAGCAACTAGATGCCCTCATTGCTCGTGCTCGTCGACTCATAAAACAACAAGGCTTCAAGGATTTTTTAGAGGTCAGCCCAGAGGTGATTGGAGCAGAAGAAACCTATGGAGCCAATCGTCGCATTCAAGAATCCCGTGAAGTAATTATTAAACTAGGGGTTCGCCATGAAGAAAAAGGTGCCCTCGAAATTTTTGCCCGTGAAATTGCTACCAGTGGGGTCAGCATGAGCCAAGGCACCACGGGCATGTTCGCTGGCCGCCCAAAAATCTCTCCGGTCATTCGGCACTACGCCTTTTTGTTGGAGAAAAAGCATGTGCCCGTCTATCTCGAGTTTGAAGGACAAACTCGCGAGATTGAAGTGTTAGCCGGACAACCTCTGGAACAATGGCCTGATAAGGTCGGCAGCACCCCAGCCGTTAATTTATCGGACGAGACCATCAAGGTGCCATTGATTGCACTTGCTTGGGGTCGCAGCGGGGATAAAGGCGATGGCGCCAATATTGGCCTAATCGCACGTGAACCAGTTTTTGCCACTATTATTCGCGAACAAATTACTACCAATGTTGTTGCGCAATTCTTTGCTCACTACAACCCAACTCGTGTACGCCGCTGGGAAATGCCTGGTATTAATGCATTCAACTTCATCATTGATGATGTACTAGGCGGTGGTGGTGCAGGTTCACTCCGTTATGACAGCCAAGGAAAAACCTATGCGCAAATGTTTTTGGATTACCCTGTGGAGGTGCCTGCGTCTTGGATACAAACTAAGCCACGGATTGCCAAGTTTGCCAGAGAGTTCCTTTAATGTCTACTTGGCGAATATTCTCAGATATCCGTCGAACTGTTGACAGCTATGATCGTAGCAACGCCCTTTTAATGTGCGTCATTATGCTTCGTTAAGTAGTTGTTCATACCTCCGTCCGGGAGTTAATCATGCCTATTACACTATCGTGGTGCAAACAGTGTAATCGCAAACTTTACTCCCGGAGCAATAAAAAACGCACATTGTTCAGCCAGCCAGACCGCTGCTATACAAAAACCAGCGTATGAGGCAAGGGGTTCTGATCGACAGAGTCTTTTTGCAGTGCTCGTCGCGCAGCAATAAGTATGCGAAGGTAGAAAATCCGTATAACAGCAGTGCCGAACCAACGTCACTGCGAAGTTTTATAGATTTTACAACTTGAAAAGGGACGCCAACACTTTGCCAGATGTTGCACTTATCCGCCTGTGCAATTCATGGAGTCGAATTCTTTAGTACCCAGACGATCAAAACGCTAAAACAGGGGAAATCCTATGAAAATAAAAGAAAAATATCATAAGGCATGGCTTCAAATGGCTTTCAGTTGCTTGCTGGTGGCAACAATGGGAACAACAACCCTACTGTCTTTCTTCACAGTGCCTGTATCCACGACACTAGATGTTCCGCGGGCAACCTTCACCCTCTACACAAGCATCATGTCCCTCATGGTGATCGTATCCATGCCTTTCTGGGGCAAGGTGCTGCCCAAAATCGGTGTCAGAGCCGTAGTCGCCATCTGTGGCGCAGGCGCGGGGCTTTCCTACTTGGCAATGTCCCAGTTCACTGCCCTATGGCAATTCTATATTGCCGGCATTATCGTCGGATTCACTTTACCAGCTTGCTCGTTCCTTCCGGCATCGGTCATTATCACCAACTGGTTCGAGACGCGCCGCGGCACAGCAATGGGTATTGCGATGGCCTTTACCGGAATCTATGCTGCTATCGTCAGCACCTTTCTTCCCGGCATGATTATCAAAATTGGCTGGCAGACAGCTTATCTATTCCTAGGGATCGTGGTGCTGCTACTGACAGTTCCGATTGCCCCATTCCTACGCGACCATCCTTCGAAATCGAGCTTGCAGCCCTACGGAGCCAGAAAGGAAGCAGCCGCGCTAGAGACGCTAGCAGCCTCACCTTCAAGCATATCCGCCGCTATGGCGTACAGATCTGGCGCATTCTGGTTGGTATGCGCTTCACTGTTCTTCGGCCACGCATCGATTATAGGATTTATCCAGCATGCTCCTGCGCACTTAACGAGTAAGGGGATCAGTCCGGTCGAGACTGGAACCTTTATGAGTCTTTGTATGCTTTCCCTGATCGGGGCGAAAGTGGTTCTAGGCTGGCTGAATGACCGCATAGGAACCGTCGTCTCGACCCTCACTTGCTTGTCCTTCGGCACCCTTGCACTTTTCCTCTTTACCCTAATGGGCGGACAAGCGGTACTCTCTGCCATCGGTGCGGCCTTGTTCGTTGCCTATGCCTTCGGCTACGCTTACAACAGTATGTTTCCGCCGTTGCTGATATCGAGAATGTTCGGCGCGACGAAGGATTTTGCATCCATCTATGGTGTCGCCTATGGCCTGGCCTGTCTAGGTGTTGCCATAGGCCCACCACTCTTCGGAACTTCCTACGATATGACGGGCTCCTACGACGCGATGTTACTTATCGGCATCGGCCTGGTTACCCTATCTGCAATCTTGACCATTCTTGCCATCAGGATGAGTGACCGAATGTCACAAGCGACATGAATCATACAAAATCAGCATGCCAGGTTTCGACCACTCCAGCAGGATAACGATAGCACCAACCATGAACGGGGCAGCAACGATTCAGAAATCATAACATCGAATAGGAAAAATTTTCTAGCTGGTTTCTGCGCGATCAAATCAGTATCCTGATGGCAATAGCTGCGTGTAATTTCAAAAGTAGATAAGGTTATTTTTATTTGGCTTTATGTGTGCTGGCTGGAAGGCTTGGTCTCAGCAGAAAAAATCGCACAACGCCATTACTTGCCATAGATCGTCCGTTGATCTGTTTTTCAAAGTCGAATTTCTATATGTGACTTATACCTGTGCAGTTTAGACGTAGTTCTATAAAACACGCGTCAGAGTAAAGCCACACATTAATCGCGATTAACCAGCAAAGGTAACAGACTCAATCAGTTCCGCACGACCAATGCGCGCCCTGTTGGCAATCACAGAGGTGTCTTCATATCCGAAAGATAGACCCACTAAAACGCACAGAGAATCATCAAATCCAAAGGCTTCCTGCAATACTTTAGGATAGAGGGTCAATGCGCCCTGGGCACAACTGGAAACGCCGTGGTACTGCATACATAACATTAACGTCTGCACATAAATACCCACATCCATCGCATTATAGGCAGTAAATTCACTCGGCATACAAACAAAGGCAGCATGCGGTGCATCAAATAGTTCGAAATTGCGAAGCGCAACTCTGGCCCGACCTTCCTTATCATTGCGCTCAACGCCTACCGTGCTATAGAGTGCAACCGCACAATCCATCTGCCGCTGCCTGTAGGACCCTTCATACTTTTGAACCATGTCAACGCTGGGTTCCGGTGGCGCGCCTTTCACGGCTTTTTCGACCAGTTTTTGACGAATTTCATCCCGCTTGGCGCCCGACGCTACAAACACACTCCACGGCTGGGTATTACAGTTCGAAGGAGCCAGCTGCGCCATTTGAAAAATGGCTTTCAACTTTTCAGGCACCACGGGGGTCGGTAAATAGCCACGTACAGAACGTCTTTCCCTCAATACCTGTTCAAAATCTTTCATGTTTTCTCCACTTATATCTACTACTGTGCAGGGTTAAACCTGCTGCGTTAATACAACCTGTTCAGCAATTTTGCGCCCAAAGGCCAATGCCAGGGTGACCGGGTTATAGTACTCCCGAAATCGCGTGACTTTGCCATTGCTGACATCGAAACGAAACACATAACGGTTTTTACACACCTGACCGGTAATTGTCTGCGAACACCCCTTGCCTTCAATAAAAACCGTTTTGCCATCGGCAGCTGCTGTGATGTCCAAATCAAAAACCTCAATACTCGTCACCACGTCAAAGGTTTCCTGCAAAAATGCGGTGATAGCCTCTTTACCTGACAAATGCCGAAAACAACCCGGATCAATACGACCCGATTCATTAAATGGCATTTCCATCACCATATCATCGGCCATCATGTCCTCAAGTGCAGACAGGTTTTTTTGATCCATTGCTGCAAGCCAGGCAGTAGCAATGCTTTCGACTGAAACTACGCTATTTTTATTCATTAGAGACATTCACCAATGTTAATTATCAAGCTAAAACCAGGGTAAGTCCGCCGGAAACACGAATACACTCGCCAGTAACATAAGCCGACATATCGGTGACAAAGTACTCCATCGCCCCGACGACATCGTCAACCTGGCCAAGGCGGCGCAGCGGTATGCCCTGAGCCTGCTCTTGAGTGGCAAGGTTACGTTCGGCAGCTAAGGCTTTGATACGCGCTGTTTCAATCAAGCCAGGGGCAATACAATTAACGCGCACATTATCTGGACCCAGTTCGACCGCCAGTGAACGGCTATAAGCCAATACTGCGGCCTTGGCCGCGCCATACATGGCAAAGCGACCACCGATATCGTCAGTCTCGGCTCCAATCGTACTGACATTAACAATGGCACCGCCCTGCTTGCGCAAATAGGGAATTGAAAGCTGACACATATTCACCATGGTGTCGTAATTCACCGCAAAAAGTTTACGGGTATCTTCCGGGCTGGTAATACTGGGGGCACTGGTGTCTGCGGGAGTAATTGCACCACCCGCATTATTCACAACAATATCAAGACGGCCGAAGTGGCTAACCACCTGCTCAATGGCAGACTGCACGGCTGCACGGTCAACCAGATCCAACTCGCTCCCCAACGCCTCAACGCCAAAGGTTTCGAGTTCAGCAACCACAGTTTCAGCACCTATTTTTTCTCCGTATTTCTGGAAGGCTCGCAGGTTAATATCAAAGATAGCCACGTTGGCTCCCAGTTGCGCCAAGCGCAGTGCATAAACCCTACCCATGCCGCCTGCACCACCCGTGACAATCGCGACTTTACCTTCGAGTTTTTTCATCTCACTCCACCTGTTTCACGTAGTCTGGCAATATCACCATCATTGAAACCAAGCTCCTTCAATACTTCGTCAGTGTGCTCTCCCAGTGTCGGGGCAATACTATTGACATCAAGTCTGGACTCACTAAATTTGGTGGGATGATTAATCTGGCGAACCGTGCCATAGACGGGGTGTTCAATATCAAAAAATGTGCCGTTGTGCTTGGCTTGCGGGTCGTCAAAAAACTGCTGAATGGTATTCACTGGTGACAGAGGTACATTATTAGCGGCGGCTTTTTCCACCACAGATTTGGTGGTTTGCTTGAGCGTACCCTTTTCCATTTCTTGCCACATGGCTTCGTAGTGTGTCAGTCGTGACCAGGAGGTTTGAAAGCGCTCGTCGCCCAATAAATCTTCACGGTCACAGATTTTACACAAGCCCTTAAATTGGGCATCCATCATTAGCATGCCCATCACATAACCGTCCGATGTTTTGATAGGTTGAAATAAGTCAAGCTCAGGAATCTGCTCTGCCCCTTCTCGTTGAAAGGTACTGTTTTTCATCGGGTCTACCAAGGCAAAAGCAGAAAATGCATCCAGTAATGACACCGATACCTGCTGCCCCGTACCACCATTACGTTCACGACTAAACAGGGCCGCTAAAATACCGTTTACCAGTGTCATGGATGCCGATTTGTCCGCCATGTAATTGCGAATGGGTAGTGGTTTATCATGCTTGCCAATTTCAGCGAGATTTTCCATTACGCCACAAATAGGTTGGATGGTTTGATCGTAAGCGGGCCGGTTGGCATAGGGGCCGGAAGTGCCATACCCACAGATTGAAGCGTAAATTAAAGCGGGGTTTTCAACCTTAAGATCGTCGTAACCCAGGCCCAGTTTTTTCATCACATCGGGGCGAAAGTTTTCAATAACAACATCCGCCGACAAGAGTAACTTGCGGGCAATGGCTTTTCCTTCCGGATCTTTTAAATTAATCGCAATACTTTTTTTATTGCGATTAACCGATACAAAAAAAGCCGCCAGACCTTTCTCCTGAGGATGCACCAGGCGCAAGGCATCACCCTCGGGCATTTCAATTTTTATTACTTCTGCCCCCATATCACCCAGCATTTGCCCAGCAAAGGGACCTGATACCATGCTGGCGAATTCAATCACACGGACACCCTTGCAAGGCGCATCCTGAGGTGAAATATTTACTGTTATTTTTTTATCATTACTCATAATTTTACCTATCTCAAAGTTATCTTATTTTAGGAGATTAAAAACCTTTATTACGTATCAAAACTTTTGCGTATTATCGAAATATTTTTGTAAATTTCTTAACGTTTCGGATCGAAAACAATTTTTTTAACGCCATCCTTGCGAGCATTAAACAAGGCATAGGCTTCACTGCCTTCAGATAAACCCATGTGATGCGTAACCATAGCCGACAGAGCCTGCATATCAAGTCGCTGTTGCTGAATGGCTTCAAACAAGGCTGGCAACTCTGCCTGCACAGAACAAATACCTGCATGAAATTCGAAGTTTTTACGAAGACCCTGCAATATTGGAAACGGGATAGACATTTGCTCACTAACACCCACGACTGAAACACGCCCACCGGCTCGTAACATATCGATCGCCAGCACCGTGGTAATAGGGCCGCCGTTAGCATCAATCACAACATCGGCACCCATGCCGTTAGTCATCGCCATAACCCCTTCAACTGAATCGGCATGTTCAACCGCTTCTGCGCCTAATTTAACCGCCTCCGCACGTCGATCAGCAACAAGGTCAATGCCCAGCACACGTTCAGCGCCCATCGCCAAGGCGGCCATTACGCACTGCAAACCCACAGGGCCAAGACCGATAACAGCCACCACATCGCCTTTACCTACCCGTGCGCGCCGCGCGCCATACCAGGCCGTTGCCAGATTATCGCTTAGCATAATGCCTGTTTCATCGCTGATGTCTTCAGGCAAATGCCACAAATTGTTGTCTGCCGCAGGCACTGCAATGGCTTCAGCCTGACAACCACCAATATCAGGTAAGCCTTGACCAAAACATGTTCTTGGTTTGATCTCGCAAAGTATTACATTACCTGATAAACATTGCTTACAACGGCCACAACCAATAGATGCCGTAATAAGAACACGATCGCCCACCTTAAAATTTTTAACGTCTCGCCCGGCCTCAACCACTTCACCGACGGCTTCATGGCCCATGCAGTAACCAGAGTTACCCGTATCAATGTGGTAAGGATGTAGATCACTGCCGCACAGACCACACTGCGTTGCTTGCACCAACACCCCGAAACTATCAGGCACAGTGGCATCTGGTACTGTTTCACAGCTGACTTTGCCTGGCCCACCTAACACTAATGCTTTCATATTTATCTCTAAGGTTGTTAAAGGATTTAAGACATTGGACAATTATTTTGTCTTTTTTCGACGTCGATTAAGTCCCACTATAGTGCCAGGGAGCAAAAAATCCCCGATTCACTCAACGCCATTATCTCTATAAGCATTCTATAATCTAAACTCGTTTAAACATATTATTCTGTTAGAACTACAAAATAAGGCTCGACGATACCACGCTAAAACAGAACTACAGTAAAACAATAACTCCAGTATGCCTTCTCTTATAAAATATTAGAGGTCGCACCGGCAAAAGATAAACATAGAAAGACACCCGCACGATGTAGATAACGACCAAAATTGCTGCTACTCCATCCCAAAATAAAATATCAACCTGACACCGAAGAGAGGTGAGATTGCACGACGAGAACACTCAGCTTATTGGCGAATTTATACCTCATTGTTAAAAATCCTACCAATCGAGAGGCGACTCAATTAAATGAAAAGCGCGCGCTAGCGTTGTAGTCATCACCTTAGGTAAATCTACTTTACTGGCATTAGGCATAGCCTCTCGCTCATAAAGTGCCAATAGTTGTGCCACCGCAACCAGCGTACGAAGCAAAGCTAAAATCCAGTAAAATTTGATATCGGCCTCGCTAATGGTAAAGCCAGTCGCTTCAGCGTAGGCCGCAATTACCTGTCGACGGGCCCACCAACCTTCGGACTTGCTCGGCATACAACACAGGTTGTCATACACTTCGTCATCGTTCGGTTCACCCCAGGTAACCAGCATCATTATCATGTCGTACACGGGATCACCCACGGTAGACAATTCCCAGTCAATAAGGGCTTGAACCGTTAGTGTATCGAGATCGATCAGCACGTTATCCAGTTTAAAGTCCAAATGTGCTATTGCCGGGCGTTGAGCCTGTGGCGGGTGCTGCTGTAGCCAATCAGTTATAGCGCTGACTTTTAGCATTTGCTCATCAGACATGACCCGCGCTGCACGCTTATGCCAGCCGGCAACCTGCCGCATAACAAAACCGTCCGGGTTGCCCAAATCCGTCAAACCGGCATCCTCAGGTGGAATACTGTGCAATTCAGCCAGCGCAGTGACCATTAAACGACTCAAGGTATCGCCAATGTTTTTTACTCCCGCAAGCTGTTCGGGCAGATCTCGGGATATAGCCGTACCTTTACGAAATTCAATCACAAAAAAAGGCACGCCAATAATGGCTTCATCCTCACAATAGGCAATGCCCTTGGGAACTGTGGGCAACAACTTCCCCAGGCGTGAATAAATTTTATACTGACGAGATAAATCATATGCTCCCGGCGGCAAATCACCACCCGGGGGACGACGTAGTACAGCCGGCTGGCCATTGATTGAAATTAGATAGTTAAGGTTGGCAACACCAGAAGCAAACTGCTTGATTTCAACATCTTTGTCCAGAGTAAGGCCTTGAGCCGCTAACCAGACAGCAATGGCAGTCCAATCCTGCGGGGCTTGTTGTTTTTTTGCTATAAACACAAATATTTCTCCAATGCCAGAAACCTTATTTATTTTTCAAATACACCCGTTTCACGCAATTCGCTGATTTTTGCCGTATCAAAACCCCAGTCGCTCAAGACGGCTTCGGTATCAGCTCCGGGAGCTACCGGGGGTTTAGGCTGTGTTACAGGTGTTGCACTAAAACGTGGTGCAGGTGCGGGCTGTGTCACACCATCCAGCTCAATGAACATTTTACGTGCCACATTGTGAGGGTGCTGTGGCGCTTCATTCCAATCCAGTACTGGCGCAAAACAGACATCGGTACCTTCCAGCAAATCACACCAATGCTTCCGCGTTTCTGTAATAAAAATATCTGAAAGACGCTGCTTAAGTTCAGGCCATGCGGTCGGGTCATCTTTGTGATTAAAAACAGGATCAGTCAGATTTAGTTTTTCACGGAGCAATGCATAAAACTGTGGCTCAGCAGACGCCAAACATACATATTTACCATCGGCACATTGGTAACTGGCGTAATAAAATGCACCGCCATCGTTAATATTGCTACCACGTTCATCGTTCCAGTATCCTGCTCCGCGGAAGCCCCAATTCATGGTTGCCAGTAATGCGGCACCTTCGGCCATTGCAGCATCGACAACCTGCCCACGACCAGTTTTTTGCGCCTGATGCGCCGCGCACACCACACCAAATGCCAGCAACATGCCGCCGCCACCAAAATCACCCACAAGATTCATTGGGGGAATAGGTGGCGCGCCTTTATGACCAATGGTATGCAGTACTCCCGCCGTGGCGATGTAGTTGATGTCGTGCCCTGCCGCTTGAGATAATGGGCCGTCTTGCCCCCAACCTGTTACTCGCCCGTAAACCAATCCAGGGTTGCGGGCCAAACACACATCCGGCCCCATCCCCATACGCTCCATCACCCCGGGGCGGAAGCCTTCCAGTAGAATATCGGCTTGCTCTACCAACGCCAATACGGTTTCAATCGCACCCTGTTTTTTTAAATTCAGTGCAATCGAACGACGATTGCGCGCCATCACATCATACTTAGGCGCTACTGTACTCATAATGGCATTGCCGCCGGGACGGTCGATGCGAATCACTTCAGCACCCATATCAGCCAACATCATGCCGCAAAACGGCGCTGGCCCCAGGCCCACAATTTCAACTACTTTCAAGCCCGCTAAAGGACCACTCATAATGTTCACCTGTTCTTTTATTTCTTTCGTTTATAGGCGCAGCTGCCCTATTTCTTGCCACCACCCATAAAATCAAACATATGGCCTGCAACGCGACGCATTTGAATTTCCTCGGTGCCCTCGGTAATACGGTAGCGACGGTGATGTCGGTAGATATGTTCAAACTGATGATGCCGTGAATAGCCCATACCGCCATGTACCTGCATCGCTCTGTCTGAAGCTTCACAACACAAACGGTTAGCGCGAAAATTCAACATCGAAACTTTATCCGCCTGGGAAGGTGCCCCGTATTTATCCATTAATGTCGCGGTTTTATACAATAAAGCACGGATCATTTCGGCTTCCGTTTGCAACTCTACCAACGGAAATTGAATGGCTTGATTCGTGGCCAATGGCTTGCCAAATGGCGCTCGCACTTTAGCGTACTGCACTGATTTATCGATACAATATTGAGCAGCACCAAGACTGGATGCCGCTTGGCGAATGCGATTTTCGTTAAAGAAGCGCATAGCAATTTGTAAACCTTTACCTTCTTCACCGACAATAGAAGTATGAGGTACACGTACATTTTTTAACGAAACACGAGCGTGATCTGTGGGCATATTAAAAGTCCACAGGTATTCGTCGATAGTAAAACCTTCCGGCAGCTCTGGCTTGATCGGTACAAGAAAAGCAGTAATACCTGTCGCATCGCCTGCTTTACCGCTGGTGCGGGCAAAAATCATATCGTGCTTGGCCACATAAACGCAGGAGTTCCACGATTTTTCACCATTAATCAGCCAGTGGTCACCATCACGCACAGCAGTGGTTTCCATGTGTGTGGCATCAGAGCCATGTGCAAACTCTGTAATTGCCATCGCTAGTACATCTGTACCGTTAAGCAGTGACGGCAAAAGTTTTTCTTTTTGCTCTGGCGTGCCAAATTCAATCATTAACTGCGCGGTCAGCATTGAGTTTGCTACCACAGAATGCTCAGCTGAGGCATCGTTGTGCAACCCGATACCTTTGGCATTGAGATGCTCGCGAATCACCGCCATTTCCAGATTTGTGCCGTCTTTGCCACCATAGGCTTTGGGTAACACATAACGAAAATGACCCGCAGCATCAGCAATGGAGGCAGTTTTATGAATCAACGCGAGCCAGTCATCCGTGGGTAAGCCTTGATTATCCCACTGGGTTCTTGACGCTTCGCGCCGATGATCGAAGAAGCGGATATTGTCGTCGATTTCTTCAAGCGGTTTAATTTCCCGCTCGATAAAATCATCCAGCTCTGCCAGATAATCAGTTATCGATTTTGGTACTTCAACTTGCATGGTATTCATAGTTGTCATCGTTTGACTCTCTCTATTTCAATTTATTCAATTGCTAATTCCCGCATTTTTAACGGTCAGCACTTAACGAACCAAGGGGAAAATATTTCTGGATGCACTGTCTATTTCATAAAACCAAACATATGGCCTGCGACGCGGCGCATTTGAATTTCTTCTGTGCCTTCGGTAATACGGTAGCGGCGGTGGTGACGATAGATGTGTTCAAATTGGTGATGCCGTGAATAGCCCATGCCACCGTGTACCTGCATTGCCCGGTCAGCAGCCTGACAACACAAACGATTGGCGCGAAAGTTAAGCATAGACACTTTATCCGGCTGGGACGCGGCACCATATTTATCCATCAGGCTGGCAGTTTTATACAACAGGGCACGAACCATTTCGCCTTCGGTTTGCAATTCGACCAACGGAAATTGAATGGCTTGATTGGTTGCTAACGGTTTACCGAAGGGCGCACGCTGTTTCGCATATTTTACAGATTCATTGATGCAATATTGCGCCGCTCCCAGGCTGGCCGCCGCCTGCCTGATTCGGTTTTCATTGAAAAATCGCATGGCAATTTGCAAGCCTTCACCTTCTTTACCCACAATCGAAGAATGAGGCACACGCACATTTTTTAACGAAACGCGGGCATGGTCTGTGGGCATATTGAACGTCCACAAAAACTCTTCTATGACAAAGCCCTTGGGCAGCTCTGGCTTGATGGGCACCAAAAATGCCGTTATGCCTTTTGCATCCCCCGCCTTGCCACTGGTACGGGCAAAAATCATATCGTGGTCGGCAATATAAACCGCGGAATTCCAGGATTTCTCACCATTGATAACCCATTCATCACCCTCACGAACCGCCACAGTTTCCATATGGGTGGCATCTGAACCATGAGCGAACTCAGTGATGCCCATGGCCATAAATTTGCTGCCATTGAGCAAAGGTTCGAGCAGTGTTTTTTTCTGCTCCTCTGTACCAAACTCTATTATCAATTGACCGGTTAGCAGTTGCGCGTTGGCCACAACAGCAAACTCTGCCGAAGCATCATTGTGCAATCCGATACCCTTGGCATTGAGATGTTCGCGGATAATCGCCATTTCTAAATTTGTACCATCCTTGCCGCCATAGGCTTTGGGCAATACATAGCGAAAGTGACCTGCAGCGTCAGCCCGCCTGGCGGCTTCAACCAAGAGCGCCAGCCAATCATCGGCAGGCAAACCCTGATTATCCCATTGTGTTCTTGAAGCTTCCCGCCGGTGATCGAAAAAACGGATATTGTCGTCAACCTCTTCAAGCGGTTTAATTTCACGGGCGATAAAGTCATCCAGCTCCGCCAGGTAATCAACTATCGACACAGGCACTTCAAGTTGCATACTGTTTAGCTCATTCATTTTCCAGTTTTCCGGACAAGTAGCTTATGTATTATTTTTCGTGGCAAAATCGCTCATAAACAGAGCAATTTGATTTCGGTTTTCCATTTTCAACGTATCGTCAAGACTGGTGGCATTCAAAGCTGCATTCAGCGCCTCTTTGGTAAAAGCCAGAGAAGCATGGCTTTTATCCGTCATTCTGGCTGCCAGTTCCCGGGCTTTTTCCATGAGCTGTTCTCTGGTGACAACATAGTTGACCAAGCCCATATTCAGCGCCTCGCCTGCCATGACGGGATGCCCGGTCAAACACATCTCTGCTGCTTTCCCCCACCCCACCAAGCGCCACAAAAAATAGCTTGAACCCATGTCTGCGCCACTCAGGCCAATATTGATGTATTGGGCACACAGCCGGACATCTTCACTGACCACACGCATATCTGCTGCCAGCGCAAACGACAAGCCACCGCCGTAGGCCACGCCGTGGATTGCCGCGATAATCGGCTGTGGGCAACTCCTCATTAGGCGAATAATCCGTGAGATCCGCAACTGACTTTCAAATAACTGATTCGCGGTATGCGTCGCTGGTGTCAGCCCTGACAGGGCGTTCAAATCTGCACCGGAACAAAAGCCTTTTTCTCCAGCGCCGTTGATGAGAATAACCTTAACGCTGTAGTCGTCCTCCCGCCTTGTCCAGAAATCAATCAACTCATCGCGCATCAATGGGTTGATAGCATTAACCACACTCGGACGGTTCAACGTTAGAACACCCACGTCGCCCTCTACGTGATATTTAATCGATTCGTATTTCAACGGTTTAACTCAATCTTCCGAATGGGTGAGTACTTGATACACCACCATCAACAACGTAGCACTGGCCGTTGACATAAGAGGCATCATCACTGGCCAAAAAAGCCACCACAGCAGCAATTTCATCGGGCTGCCCTGCGCGTTTTAATGGGTTCACCTGCCCTATTTTGTTTTCGACACCTCGCGCCCGCGCTGCATCAAAGATGCCTTGTGTGGCTTCTGTTTGTATTAGGCCCGGTAAAATGGCATTAACCCGCACGCCGCTGCCTGATAATTCATTTGCCGCAATCTGCACTAGATTATTCACACCCGCTTTGCTGGCGCTATAAGCTGCATCACCGGCATTGGCACGTAGCGATGCCACTGATGAGGTCACGATGATAGAGCCTTTCCCCGCATCACGCATAACCTTGCCAGCGTGCTTTATAGCCAGAAATGAACCAATAAGATTTAGCTTTAAAACGTTTTCCCACTGATCGGTCGTTTGTTCAAAGAGTGGCACATTCCCCACCCACGTCGCCGCATTGGCAAAAAACACATCAATGCCACCAAACTCGGCAACGCAGCGCTCAACCATAGCAATAACATTGGCTTCCTCTCCGGCGTCGCA
>Ga0172382_10005376_pt1 | contig 19122 bp, 18 predicted proteins | sample Leawel138RmetaG_FD_122245 | JGI IMG/M metagenome (GOLD analysis project Ga0172382, IMG submission 122245) | Leachate microbial communities from a municipal landfill in Southern Ontario, Canada - Leachate well 138R metaG | ecosystem: Engineered > Solid waste > Landfill > Unclassified | place...
CTATAGCATAAAATAGGCAATTATAAAACAATATTAACGTGTTATATGTAATTAATGAGATTTTTTATCGCAACCCCCGGGCCTAACCAAGAAAAATATTGAGGGGTTGTGCAAAGGTCTCTGATAGAGCCGGGATGATCGCTTCGTATCGACTGCATGGTGCCCGAAAACATCTGATTTGCGGTCAAAAACTTATGTGATGATTAATAAAGAGCTTCTAAACAAATATGTGCGAGCTTCACCTTCCTACTTTATTGCCGGAGTGGCCGGCAAGAATTGTTAATGTTTTAAGTAAATAGTTTCAGAAGCATTGCCCTTCGAATTTTTAGTTAAATTCTGTTGTAAATTGTTTGCTCTTCTCTTTTTATTGCCTGATAAGAGTCTATCTCTCAAACAGATAATTTCAATATATCTTTTTTTCCCTGTTTCTGAAGTCGATTCTTCAGGTTTTCCGCACGTTGTCTTTATTTTACTGCGGTCTTTACTTTCAGGTACACGCACTGTAAAAATCCTTTTTTTTACTTTTTATACGACAACAACAGAGTTGTCCGATATTCCGTAAGCATCCTTCACCATTTTATCAGCATCCCGGTCGCAATCCCAATAAGTCCCGTCAATAAGATAAAGATATTGATATTCTCGACCTGGTTTCAGCTCAAGTGTCGCTTCAAATGATCCGTTTTCAGTTATTCTCATTGGTGTCGCTTTCTTGTCCCAGTTATTGAAGCATCCGACTATATTGACTGATTTTACAGGACCTACATGACTTTTATGTACTTCGAATTTCACTTTACATGTCCGTTTATCTTTCAAATAGACTTTTTTCATTATCATTATCTTTCTCCTTACCTGCTCATTTCAGTATTGAAGAGAGCGTTCATGTATCATTCAGATTTTCTTGAATTTAGTCTCTCATGCCACCTGATGCTATCTTTTTATCTGTTTTTACATCTACCGTCCTTTGCATACCTCAATGTTCCCATCCCATACTTATTACGTTTAATAATTACATTCGTTACAGGCGCTCACTTAACAACCTGTAACGAATGTACTAATTAGTTCGTCCTGAAATCTTTTTCCCGGGGCTAAAGTACTATCACATTTGCTGCAGCCTTTCCTTTCGCACCATCTTTCGTCTCGAAACTTACTCTCTGACCTCCGCTCAGTGTCTTAAAGCTGTTGCTTTGAATTGCACTGTAATGAACAAATACATCTTCTCCGCCATCCTTTTCTATGAAACCGTAACCTCTTTTTTCGTCAAACCACTTAACCGTACCCTTTGACATTACTATCCTCCCTTTAAAAAGCCTGTTTCTCCATTACCGGTGAATCAGAGCTTGCTATGTATTTGAGCGGATAATAAGCAATTGGCAGCGGATGGTAAATAACGTGTTCTACGCAATCAGAATCAATGACAATACGTATTCAAAATCGTAGACAGTAGGTACTGCAATACTGATAGTGACCTGATTTATCATGTTGAAGCAGGCATTTTTGCCATTAAGAAGCCCATGTTCTTATTTTTGCTCTTTTTTTCGTTTGCTAAGATGTTCTTTTTTTGGTAGCTAGAGCGTTATTGACTTTTTCACCTATTGAACCGTATTAGCAGATACACAAGATTCAAAATTGACCTGTTCCTTGCAAATAGAAACCCTTGGTTGTACCCGAATGAAGGGTTTATAACCTTTTGGCTATTTCAATAATCGGAATCCTTATGCCTGTCACCTATGCTGTCGTCAATCGCGGCCGGCTGGTAATAGAAAAATGGGCCGGAATAATAACTCTTGACGAGTTGATTTCACATGAAAAAGAGCAACTGGAAGACAATTGCATAGTTTCAGGTGCATCTGTTCTTTCAGATTGCCGGAATGCTGTCCTTGAGATACCTTTCAACAGAATTTCCGAATTATCGAATCACCACAACAGATCCAATAACAAATTCTATTTCTCCAAATGTGCGGTAATTGTAAAAAGCAATGCAACGTTTACCGTTTCACGCATTTTTGCAGAACAAATAAAGGCATTTGGCATAAATGCCATCGTGTTTAGCAGTTTGGATGTTGCCTGTATCTGGCTGGGGCTTTCAATTTCCGAAACCAAAAAAATTATAGAAAAAATGAATTTATGAAGATAATGCTTCTTTCATTTTTATGGAAGTAGCAGAGCTTCTGCTCATTTTATATGGATCACGACAGTAACTATATTGAACATGTGGTGCTTATTCATGGTCTTGCAAGAACAAAGCGTTCGATGATTCCTCTTGAAAAAAGACTATCAACATCAGGATATCATGTGGTCAATATGGAGTATCCCTCCAGAACTGACTCAATAGAAATTCTCTCACAAATAATTGTTCCCCAGGCTGTTGCGACATGCCGAAAGAAAGGTGAAGGTAGAATCAACTTCGTTACTCATTCAATGGGTGGAATAATTCTTCGTTACTATTTAAAACATACCCCTGTGCCCGAACTGGGGCGCGTAGTAATGCTAAGCCCTCCGAACGGGGGAAGTGAACTTGTAGATCTTTTCGGAAATTTTTTCTTTTTTCGGTGGCTGTATGGTCCCGCGGGCCAATCATTGGGAACAGGGATAAAATGCCTGCCAAATACGTTGGGAAAAGTGGATTTCGACCTTGGAGTGATTGCCGGCGACCGGACTGTAAATCCCTTTTTTTCTTTCTGCATCCGCGGCAAAAATGACGGGAAGGTATCGGTCAAAAGAACATCTGTCGAAGGCATGAAGGATTTCAGAGTAATGCATGCAGCTCATCCTTTTATAATGAGAAACAGGCAGGTCATTAAAGAGGTAATATGTTTTCTTCAAACAGGCCGTTTTTCTCAAACGGAAAAAACGTTCCCCTCTTCAAGAAACAAGTAATTTGATCCAATAAATAATGCCCGAAGAGTTCCGGGCATTATTCTCATCGGAAGTAATGCACATTTTTCTCTATTTCACAGTGAGCGGTATGCTTTTATAAGATTCATCAAAGGGCGGCATTTTCGGATGTACATAGTCCTTCTGTAAGGGAAGTTTCCCGTATACAGGATCATCCTGCCAGCCGTCTATGTGGGCGGATCTTTTTGCGGCTGACTTTAACTTCTTCCAATCCGCGCTTCCGTAAAGGAACATTTCCTGGGCCGCCATGGAGCCTTCGCCATGGATAGTGTCTATCTGATAAAAATTGCAGGTCATATCCTTGGCAAGCCGCACCGCTCTGATCCTGTCTTCTGTGGACACTCCGTTTTTTGCACTTAAATATTTTTCAATGTAAGGCCTGATATCCGGGTTGCTCCAATCGCGGAATGTCGGCACTGTAGCGGCAAGCCCTCCTGCAATATCCTGCAGGTTCTGGCACATCTGGTGGAAGTTACTCGCAAAGGTATATTTTGCTGCATTAATTGCCATTCTGTTAGGCATTACAACATCCATTCCGAATTCAGTGACAGGATCAAGACATGCCGATTTTCCCAAAAGAGCCACCGATTCGGTGATCATTGCCATCCAGGCCAGTTTCTTTCTAATGTGGCTGACATTCTCTACCCCGTTATACTCGGCAAGAAGCCCGGCTGCTCCGGTAATAATTTCCAGCTTGCCTATCATCTTGCAAGTTCCGAAAAGGCGATGATAACTTGCAAACGCATATGCAAGATTTCGTGAGTACTGCCATTCTCCGCACATGAAAACTCGTTCCCATGGCACAAACACATCATCAAAAATTATCAAACATTCCGTAGGCTGCTTCGCACTTGTCGAAGGATAATCAAATTCGCCCTCCTCCCCGTATGTCCTCGAAACCGGTTCTACTGCCAGAAGTTTAACCCCGGGCGAATTAAGAGGTATCGCAAAAGCAAGAGCGTATTCTTTGTCTGTCTCTCCATGGGTCCGGCAGGGCAGACAAAGAGCTTCATTTGCACATGGTGTGGAACTGATATGCACCTTTGCACCTCTGACGACGATTCCTTCTTTCTGTCGATCCACAATTCTTAAATAATAATCCTGATGCTGCTTTTGTTGCGAAGGATGCAAACTGCGATCTCCTTTTACATCAGTTATGGCACCCGTAATTGCAAGGTCATTTTTTTGCAGATATTTTCTATATCGCTCCACACGCTCCGTGTACTCTGTTCCCAGTTCCCTGTCCATAACCTGGGCCGCAACAGAAAACGCTGCAAGGGCATCGGCACCCATACAGTGAACCATAACCCCTCCACCTGAACGTACGCCGTTGATATAACATTCTCTTCTTCGAATAAGGTCCTCGGCGGATTTAGGTGAGGTAAGCAGAAAATTGATATTTTCACCCTCTGCATCTGTCGTTACAAACAGGTCCCTGAAATCGGGATGGTTCGGCAGTACATAGTCCATGCAGGCTGTTCGGACAATACTGCTCAAAGTCGGATGAGTCCTTACATCGGCAACTTTTTCTCCCAGGCACCAGATCTGTCTTCCATCATCCAGGCTTTCTAGATACTGGTCTACTGTCTTAATCATTCATTTCGCCTCCTTTTTTGTTCCGATCACCTGCCCGGATTTCCCCGGGCAGGTGTTATAAGCATAGTTATTTTTTGGTCGGCGCCATGCTCTCGTACGATTCATCGATCGAGGGCATATTTACATAATCTTTCCTCAGAGGAAGGTTGCCATATATCGGATCGTCCTGCCACCCGTCAATGTGGGCGGCCCTCTTTGCCGCTGCGTGAAGCTTGTTCCAGTTGGCACTGGTGAACAGGAACATTTCTTGAGCGGCCATCGAACCTTCGCCGTGAATGGTATCGACCTCCCAATGGTTTCCAGTTACATCCTTGATGAGGCGCAATATTCGGATTCTTTCTTCCGTGGATACGCCGTCTTTTGCTGCCAGATATTTATCTATGAACGGTTGGATTTCAGGATTTTTCCAGTCGCGGAATGCGGGAACAGTAGTTGTTAATCCGCCGCCGATATCCTGCATATTCTGGACAATCTGATGGATATTGCTCGCATACGTAAATTTTGATGCATTGATGGCCATCCTGTTGGGCATCATCACATCCATTCCGAATTCGGTCATAGGATCCATGCAGGCCTGTTTTCCAAGCATCTGAACAGTTTCAGTTATATAGGCCATCCATGCGAGTTTCTTTCTTACATGAGGCACATTTCTCACCCCATTATATTCGGCAATCAGACTCGCCGCGCCGGTCATGGTTTCAAGCAGTCCGGTCATTTTACATGTACCGAAAAGGCGATGATAACTTGCAAACGCATACGCCAGAATCTGCGAATACTGCCATTCGCCGCACATGAAAACCCTCTCCCAGGGTACAAACACATCATCAAAAATTATAAGCGATTCCGAAGGCTGCATGTGGTCAGACAGGGGATAATCAAACTCACATTCATCTCCGTAAAGCCGCACATTTGGTTCTACGCCCAGAAGTTTGACGCCCGGCGAATTCACCGGTACCGCAAAGCCCAGCGCATATTCTTTATCAGCTTCTCCATGAGTCCTGCAGGGCAGACACAGGAGTTCATTGGCGCATGGAGAAGCGCTGATGTGCACCTTTGCACCTCTTACTATGATTCCGTCTTTCTGGCGGTCCACTATTCTCAGATAAAAATCCTGGTGCTGTTTCTGCTGCGAAGGATGAAGGCTTCTATCGCCTTTCACATCGGTAATAGCGCCTGTGATTGCAAGATCGTTTTTCTGCAAGTATTTGCGGTATTGTTCCACCCGCTCCGTATACCCGGTTCCCAATTTCTTGTCCATTACCTCGGCTGCAACGCTAAAGGCGGCTAGAGCATCAGCGCCCATGCAATGAACAAGCACGCCTCCCCCGGACCTGATTCCGACAGTATAGCATTCGCGTCTTCGAAGCATGTCCTCCGGAGTCTTCGGGGAAGTGAGAAGGAAATTTATATCTTCTCCGTCTTCATCTTTCGTTACAAAAATATTCCTGTAATCCGGATGGTTCGGCAATACATAGTCCATGCATGCCTGTCTGATAATAGTGCTCACGGTCGGGTGGGTCCGTACATCGGCAACTCTTTCTCCCATGCACCAGACTTCCCTGCCATCGTTCAAACTTTCGAGATACTGCTCTACTGTTTTGATCATATTCAATCTCCTTTTGTTGATGATGTGTTAAAAAATTGATATTTAACTGCGACAACTTTTATCGACAGGATCCCGGAGAATCCATATCGGACATCAGGCTAATCCTCCCAGAGGCGAAGAGACTATAATTAATACTTAATTGACTGCGCATTGTCAACATGCCTTTGATTAAGTGTACCTATTTTCGCGAGAATGCAAAAGTACGGTTAAAATGCTTCCTTGATTTAATTATTTTTCCGGGATAGAAGCTTTTTGCTGGCTATGGCAAGGAAGTGATGTTGTTTGATTGCATATTTATTTATAATTCCAATTTATTGCGTGCGTTCATTCTGACCGTTTAGGGGCATGAGATTCTGCCCGACTCAGAGCGGTTTTTCGGCCTTGCAGCGTCACGCGCATCTGTCCCGGCGTATTCGCGCGTGGAGCTGCGACAAAGCCGGAACGGGCGCTTCGTATCGACGGCATGATACCCGAAGCAAAGCTGATTCGCGGTCAAACCTTATGCCCAGCATAGGAGATAAATGAGTTATCGCATTACGTACCTTGAAAAACTGCTGTCAAAAAATTTATGGTGAACAGATGTTTTTTTTACAAAACATATCAAAACAGTACGGGAAAAAGGTACTATTTTCCGGTTTGTCAGTTCAGATCAACAGGGGAAGCCGACTTGCATTAGTAGGGCAAAATGGGGCGGGAAAATCCACGCTGCTGAAAATAATTGCAGGGGAAACCGAAGCCGATTCCGGCACTATGAATAGAGCAAAACATGCGACAGTGGGGTACCTTCCTCAGGACGGTGTATACAAAGGTGGAAAAACTCTGTATAAAGAGGCCGCCACAGTATTCCAGGACATCTCACGTCTGGAATTGAGAGTGTCGGAACTCGCGGATGAAATTACGATCGAATCCGAAAGCGGGAATTCAAATTCCGCTTCTTTAGAAGACCTTCTTGAGGAAATGGGCCAGCTTCAAAATCTCCTTGAATGCCGTGAAAGTTACAAAATGGATGCGAAGATAAAAAAGATACTTTTCGGCCTGGGTTTTAAGGAACAAGATCTTTCCAGAATGACTGAAGAATTCAGCGGTGGATGGCAAATGCGAATTGAACTGGCAAAACTTCTTCTGGCTGAACCTTCAGTGCTGCTTCTTGATGAACCTACCAACCACTTGGATATAGATTCTCTGCAATGGCTGGAGAATTATTTGGCAACCTATGGCGGTTCTATTGTGCTCGTTTCTCATGACAGCAGATTTCTTGATAATCTGGTACACGAGGTCCTTGAGTTGTCGGGGGGAAAAGCTAACGGATTCAGTGGCAATTATTCTTCCTACCTGCTGCAAAAATCGGAAAGACAAAGAATAGCCGAAGCGTCATATGCAAATCAGCAAAAAAAAATGGAAAGCACCAACCGCTTTATTGAACGCTTCAGATATAAAAGCACCAAGGCCAGACAGGTGCAAAGCAGAATAAAATCTCTGCAAAAGTCAACTGACTTTGAACTCGAAGGAAGCGAACGAGACATACATTTCACCTTTCCGGAAGCTCCTCGTTCAGGGCGTATTCTGGTTTCCCTTGACAGAATATCAAAATACTACGGGCAATTCGCTGTGTTGAAAGATATCAGCCTCACTATAGAGCGAAACGACAAAATTGCATGCCTTGGAGTAAACGGGTCCGGAAAATCAACGCTCGCCAGGATTCTTGCTGGAAGCGAAACCTGTCAAAATGGACACCGCTCCGAGGGATCCAATACACTGATTGCATATTACGGTCAGGATGTCACTGAAAAACTTGATCCTGATAAAACAGTCTTTCAAATTCTGGAAGGACAGGCCAATTCAAAATCGCCCTCCGAATTGCGTTCGCTTCTAGGCTCTTTTCTGTTTACGGCTGATGATGTATTTAAACCGGTCGCCGTGTTATCGGGCGGAGAAAAAAGCAGGCTGGCTCTTGCGCGGATACTTATTGAACCGGCCAACTTTCTGATTCTTGATGAACCGACTAATCACCTGGATTTCAGATCAAAAAAGATATTACAGGAAAAACTTTCTCTTTTTTCCGGCGCCTTTTTTATAGTATCCCACGATAGAGATTTTTTGGAACCTCTGGTAAATAAAATAATCTTCGTGAAAGAAAACGGTATAGAATTGTACAATGGGAGTGTGGATGACTTTTTAGGAGAAATTCGTAAATATGAGGAGAATATACCGAAAACGGGCGATCCCGCTCCTGTTTCGGTATCGGAACTTCAAAAAGACCGCAAAAGGCATGAAGCAGCTCTTCGTCAGCAAAAATATAAAAAGATCAAGCCATATGAGGAAAGCAGAATACGATGTGAAAAAGAAATAGAGTACTTGGAAAAAAGAACAGGTGAGATCGAATCGGCCTTTGCCCGCCAAGAGACTTTCACAGGTGACAATGCAATGATATCTTCTTTACAAACAGAGTACGCTCATATAAAAAAACGCCTTGATATTCTGTACGATGAATGGTCAAACATAGAAATAATTATTGAAAATCTTGAACAGGAGTATAGGAAGCAATAATACGGACGATCATTTTTTCATCTTTTTTCTATATAGGTGTATGAGATTCTCCATTCGGAATATTTATCACAAGGTTATGCGTGTCGAGCATTCCGGTAAGCAACTTCAAATCGTTTATTATCTGTTCATTTTGCGGCTGAGATAATTTTTTAAGACCATCTACCAGTGTCTGCTGAATAGGAGGAGGAGCATGCCTTGCCAGCATTTTTCCTTTCTCTGTCAATTCGACCGTAATGACACGGCGATCAGGAGAATTGCGAAGCCTTTCAACTAGTTTTTTTTGTTCAAGCCTGTCAATTACACCTGTAACTGTACTCGATTTTACCATGATAAAGCGTGCGATCTGTGATGGCGAGAGAGGTCCCTTTTCATAAAGGGCAAGCAGACAGTTCAGCTGGGGTGCGCTGACGTTATACTTTTTATTGAGTTCCTTTGTATAAAGATAGCCCGCCTGCATCAACTTTCTGATCAAATAAATAATTTCCCTTATATTGTCATAATGGGGGTATTCTTTTTCTTGTTCATTATTTGATGATGTGTGTGTCGCAGTTTTAAAAGTGCTCACTATTTTACTCTCTTTCATACTAAAGCATTCCGGATAATACATTCGGAAGTGCTCTTTTTTAACTGATTTAAACTGATATACATTTTTTTTTAAATCGTGTATTTATCACGGGTGACAGCAAAGGGCAATGCCTTTTTCGGATACGCCGGTAAGGAAACACAGGAGATGACCCTTTCCGGGACTCTTGTCCGAGTCCCGGAACAGTGAAATGTTTTTTACGGCTATGGCTTCAAAACAACAAAAAAACGTGAATTCTCTCTTTCTATTAAAAAAAGTGCTCCCTTTTCCGGATTAATATTAGAAAGTGTCTTCGAGTATTCTTTTAAAGAGTTTATTCTGATTTTATTGACTTGAAGTATAATATCGCCAGACTGGACTCCTGCCTGTGAGGCAGGACTTCCGGGGTCAACTTCGCTTACAATCACACCCGATGTTTCCGAAAGACCGAAGTGCTCCGATATTTCAGGATTGATTTCCTGAACCGTCATGCCAAACCATTTCTTTGAATCTCCGCCTCTGGCAATTACATCTTTTTCCGGTCTTGCGGTCACGGTTACGGAAAACCGGCGTTTATCACCATCCCGGATCACCTCCACCGGAACTTCTTTCCCAACCGGAATTGCCGCAACAATCTTCAACAGTTCATGAGTATCTTTTACCTCTTTTCCATTTACCGAAATTATAATATCGCCACTCTTTATGCCAGCTTTTGCTGCAGGATCACCCTCGAATGCGTCAGCAACCAGTACACCGACTTTCTTTTGTAAATCGAGGCTCTCGGCTATATCTTCACTTACATCCTGCACCGACACTCCCAGCCAGCCACGAGTCACCTTCCCTTCCTTTTTGAGATCCGGCAGTACTGATTTGGCAACATCGACGGGCGTCGCAAAACCTATACCCTGACCCTGCGCGATAATAGCTGTGTTTATCCCTACGACTTCGCCGGCAAGATTGAAAAGGGGTCCGCCGCTGTTCCCCGGATTTATTGAAGCATCAGTCTGAATGAAATCATCATATGGACCCGCTCCTATTACACGGCCCGTAGCACTTACGATTCCCGCAGTAACTGTCTGCGAAAGACCGAAAGGATTTCCTATTGCGATCACCCACTCTCCAACTCTAAGGTCGCTCGAATTACCCAGTGCGGCAACTGGAAGGTCCCCGTCGGGATCTATTTTCAGAAGTGCAATGTCAGTATTTTTATCCGTTCCTTTTACTTTGGCTTTGTACTCCTTTCCTGTAGAAAGCTTTACCATTATTTCATCGGCTTTTTCGATAACATGATTATTAGTAAATATATAGCCATCCTTGCTGATTATAAAACCGGAGCCGAGGCTGCGCTGTCTGTATTCCCTTCCGGGCATATCCCCAAAAAATCTCCTGAAAAAATCATCCCCGCCGAAAAAACGTTCGAAAGGCGATCCCTTGAAAGGGGATGAAAAATATTGACCACCCGCCACAATTTTTGTAGTGCTGATATTCACTACGGAAGGCTTCAGCTTTTCTGCAAGATCGGCAAAAGATGGTTGTATGAAATCTTTTGTATCCTGAACAGCCGCATACGCCGCCTCATTTGACAGATAATTGAACGGCAATAAATTGGCAGTACTCATCATTATAGTTGCCGCAGTTACTGCAAGCAAAACGCCCGCATGTCTAAAAACCCTTTTTTTCAACAATGATATCTTCATAATTTCTCCTCCCGTCTGCTGTAATGATATCAGGCATATTCTCGCCCCTGCAATTGCACTCAATGCCCCTGATGTATTTATAAAAAATAACCGATCACTTTACATTTAACCCATATCATGCAGACACATTTGTTCGCAACTTATATGCCATGAGTATTCCTTGAGTTCTGCTGGCTGTAAGAAATGAGATATTATATTGAATTTTCATAAATAATAATACCAGCTCAAAAAATTAACTGGATACTTTTTATCCATTGATGCTATACACCTTGGATACTTTTTATCCATCATTATAAAAGATTTTTCTGTAAAAAAAGAAATGGCATCTCTTTTGCGTTCATGTTCGGGAAACGTACACGAAAGAAGATGCGCAGAAGGAATTTAAACATATGCCAAAACTGAGATCCGGATTGCTGCTTACCTTCTCCCCGTGGATCGTAATAGGCTCGGTTATATTGCTCGTACCGATAGTAATTTATCTTGCGCTTCACAGTATCCAGAAACAGAAAGAGGATATGGAAAAATTGCTTATAGAAAAAGGAGCTGCATTGATACGTTCGTTTGAAGCCGGAGCTCGTACGGGCGTACTCGGAATGAGCTGGGGTGGTCTGCAGATTCAGAAACTTCTGGTCGAAACCGCTCAACAGCCTGATATTGCATACCTTATGATAACAGACCTTGAGGGTTTCGTGCTTGCCCATAACAATCCGGCTATGATTGGAAAGCTATATGCCAAAAATTTGAATCTTACAGAAATTGCTCGAAGTAAAACTCTGCTTTACAGAGAGATTAAAAATAAACAAGGTCCCGATACTTTTGAAGTCCTGCGGTATTTTTCTCCTTCTCCGGGCTTCATTACTCCTTTCGGCATTTCAATTGGCAATGACTGGTTCAAATCTCGCTTCCATCCTATGGGAGACGAGAACCTGCCCTCGAAATTCATAATATTTATAGGCCTCGATACCGAGGCTCTTGAGAAAGCCAGACTGGCAGATGCCAGAAACACATTTATTACGGCGATTATATTGCTCCTCGTTGGTCTGACAGGAATTATTTCTCTTTTAATTGCACAGGGATATCGTCAAACCAGAACTTCCCTTTCACAAATCAAAGCCTTTTCAGATACCCTTGTTGAAAATATGCCTATGGGTCTAATTGCCACTGATAACAAAGATACCATAATTTTTTATAATCATGTAGCCGAGTCCGTTCTCCTCAGGCCTGCAACGCAGGTATATGGAAAAAAAGCTGCGCAGGTGCTGCCGCCGGTTTTAACAAAATTACTGAAGGTCATCACTGATGAAACGCCGTTACTTGAAAGAGAAATCATATTAAGACAGGAAAACGGGCACTCTATTCCCCTCGGAATTTCAGCAACGATGCTCATGGAAAAAAATGTATTTTGGGGTCACGTTCTTCTCTTCCGGGATTTGACCGAAGTAAAACGCCTGAAAAAAGAAATCGATCTAAGTCAGCGATTGGCCTCACTCGGCAGGTTGGCTGCAGGAGTTGCTCATGAGATCCGAAATCCGCTCAGCTCAATCAAGGGATTTGCCACCTACTTTAAAGAGCGATATCAGGACGTCCCTGATGACCAAAAAATCGCTGATATCATGATTCATGAAGTGGAACGCCTGAATCGGGTAATAGGACAGCTTCTTGATTTTGCCCATCCGATGAAACTAAGAAAAAAACCTGTAGCTCTTGTGCAGCTGATAAATGATTCACTTAAGATGATTGAAAACAAAGCAAAAGAAAAGCAAATAGAAATTGTTAAAAATCTCCCTGCAGGTGAATTGGTTGTCGAACTGGATGCTGACAGGATCAATCAGGTTTTACTTAATGTATATCTCAACGCGATAGAAGCCATGAACAGGAAAGGACGTCTTGCCGTAGACGTGAAAGCCGACGGCGCACACGGGATATTTATCAGTATATCTGATAACGGTGTGGGCATTAAAAAAGAAGATATCGCAAAAATATTTGATCCCTATTTTACTACAAAACCCGCCGGAACGGGTCTCGGTTTGGCAATCGTGCACCAGATAATAGAATACCATGGCGGTACAATTCACGTTGAAAGCAGCCAGGAAGAAGGATCGGTGGTACACATTTCTCTTCCGGTAAGTTTCAGCACACAATGAAAATGAAAGGGATGCACTCTATGGGGGCCAAGATCTCATTTTTGATCGTTGATGACGATCATGTACATCGCACCATGTTAAAGACTCTGATTTCCGGATGGGGTTATGAAATAACGGAGGCAGACGATGGAGATTGCGCGATCGAAATGGTCAGAAAGCGTCCTTTTGATCTGATACTACTGGATATACGGATGGTAAGAATTTCGGGGCTTGAGGCGCTTGCTGAGATAAAGGCAATCAATCCCGCTATACCTGTTATTATCATGACTGCGTATTCTTCTGTAGAAACGGCAGTTGAGGCGCTTAAAAAGGGCGCCTATGACTATCTGACAAAGCCGCTTGATTTTGAAGAAATGAAGATCGTCATAAAACGGGCCATGGACCACCGCCAGTTAAAGGAAGAAAACATGCTTCTCAAGAGAAATTTGAATTCGCAGTTCGATCAACTCAATATAATCGGCAGGAGTTCTTCAATGATTAAATTGCTTGAGACAGTTGCGCAGGTCGCCCCTTCCGATGCAACGGTCCTGATCGAAGGTGATTCCGGCAGTGGAAAAGAACTTGTCGCAGGGGCAATTCATTTTAACAGTCAGAGGCAGGAAGGCCCTTTTATAAAAGTGAATTGCGGCGCCCTTACTGAAACCATTCTCGAGTCTGAACTTTTCGGACACGAGCGAGGTGCCTTTACAGGAGCTGACAAGCGTCATGAAGGTAAATTCAGGCAGGCTCACGGCGGCAGTCTTTTCCTCGATGAAGTAAGCGAAATGCCTCTTCAAATGCAGGTAAAACTGCTTCGGGTACTTCAGGAAAAAGAAATAGTGCGGGTAGGAGGTGATACCTCTGTCGAAGTTGATGTAAGAATAATAGCAGCAACAAATAAAAACCTGCATCAGTTAGTACAGGCAGGACAATTCCGTGAAGATTTGTTTTATCGCCTCAATGTGGTAGTGATTGTCGTTCCTTCTCTGGCAGAAAGACGCGAAGACATACCGCTTCTTGCCCAGCATTATCTTGCTTTTTTTGCCGATACGCACAAGAGAAAAATCAAAGGGTTTACTCCTCAGGCAATGGACCGGCTCCTCAAACATTCATGGCCTGGAAATGTCCGGGAATTAATGAATGTTATTGAACGGGCTGCAGTTCTCGGCAGAACGGAATACATTGAAGAAAATGACCTTTTTTCTTTTACGGAAGATAGATTAGACATGATGGCTCCGGCGGGTAATTCTCTTCCCCTTGAAGAGGCCGAAAAGAGGACTATTCTCGATATGCTGAAAATAACGGCAGGAAACAAGAGCGAAGCTGCAAGAAGACTGGGTATCACGAGGCGGACACTTCATCTTAAGTTAAAAAAATATGGCATGATGCCGTAAAGTGTTTTAGGGTAAATGGATGATTGATTGTGCGAGGCACCGTAGACGAGAATAGAAAAGAAAGACAAAATTCAGGCCGATGCTTGTGCGCTGCGGGGAGGGTGCAGTATGAAAGAAAACGATCAAAAGTTGATAACGGAACATACACTCCATAGAACCGATGTAAAGGAGCTCCTGAAATTAATGAAGGCACCATATAAAAGAGGGGACAGAATAGCCGTCAAACTCCATTGGGGTGAGCGGGGCAATCATTCTTTTCTTCCACCCTTCTATGCAAAGGAAATTGTTGCATGGCTCCTTTCAATTGGAGTGAATCCGGTCGTTTTCGATACGACCGTTCTTTATTCCGGCGGGCGGCGGCAAGGTGCCGATTCCATCGCAACCGCAGCCCGGCATGGATATACGAAAGAATACCTTGGATGTCCTGTTATAATAGGCGACGGTCTTGACGGAAAAGATACGATAGAAATCGATGCCGGGTTTAAACACTTCAAATCAGTTCAAGTTGCAGCCCTCCTGGACCGAGTAGACGGCTTTTTTATTTTTTCTCACTTTACCGGACATATGGCCGCCGGTTTTGGTGGCGCAATTAAAAATATTTCCATGGGATTCGCTTCAAGAGCACAGAAGCAGCGAATGCACGCCGATGTTTCTCCTGAACTGAACCGTGAAAAGTGCACGGCATGCGGCGTCTGCATGGAATGTTGTCCTTCAGGCGCTATAACCCTGTCTGAAGGTGAGTTTCCTTCCTTTAATCTTGATATGTGCATAGGGTGCGCGCAGTGCATCGCCATGTGCCCCCAGGAGGCACTGAAAGTTCTTTGGGGTACGGACAAAATGAAGTTTCAGGAAAGATTGGTAGAGACGGCGGCTGCCGTGTGGAGGATTATAGGCGAGAAATCTGTTCTTGTAAACGCATTGGTTTCCTTGTCGGCAGAGTGCGATTGTCTGCCGGGGCCGAGAGAGCGCTTCCTTGACGACCTTGGTTTCATTGGTGGCTACGATCCGCTTTCTTTAGACGTCGCATCGCTGCAGATGATAGGAGAAAAGCGAATCTCCTCACTTCATCCAGGCGTTCCATGGCAGCGTCAAATTCAGTATGCAAATGAAATAGGATTTCGGAAAAATAGTGGATCAAATGAAAAAAACGATTTCATTTAGAACAAATTTCCACGAAGAACTTATAGATATCACCACACTTGTCGATGATGTGGTGAGTAGATACGGCGGCGAGAGTGAAATCTGCTGTCTGTACGCGCTTGGTGCCACTGCAGCAATTATGATCCAGGAAAACTGGGATCCAAATATACGTATCGATGTCATTGAATGTCTGAGAGAAATTATTCCGAAAGGAAAATGGCGCCACGATAGAATAGACGGAAACGGCGATTCACACATAAAAGCCGGTCTTGTCGGTCCTTCTGAAATCGTACCGGTAGAAAATGGAAAACTGCTTCTCAGTACATGGCAAAATATATTTTTCTGTGAATTTGATGGCCCCCGCAAGCGACGCGACGTAATCATCACTCTTCTGTAAGCATTTTCAAAATTTCACCGAACATGAATCGGATTTGAAAATATCCAGGGCCTCAATTTGCCCCAGCGTTTCTGATATACTTCACATCTATATACGCCCGGCGAAGCTATGACCGATTCGCATTTGGTTCCCTCTTTTTTTTCGATCACCGATCCGTCTTTAAGAAGTCTCATCTGCCCTCTTTCAGGGAGCCGAACCGAAAGTTTCAATTTCCCCTCGAAGGGAATTTCATCCCCCATAGTGGCTACGTAATTTGCACCTGCTGCGGTAAAATTAAAACCTTCCGCCCGGCTAAAATATTCCATTGCGATATAGATATGTCCTTGTCGTATTGCTTTCAAAACAATATCAACATCTCTTTTCTCTTTATTCATTAAACTATCGGTGAGCACATGCGTTCGTATGGTTTTGAAGGCTCTTTCAAAAGGAAACGCCCTGATATTGAATCCGAGCAGCCGATATAGTGTATCATGATTATCCAGTTCTCCTATTCCCACAACAAGCCGGTCCGATGACATGGCATCCCAGCGCTGCAATGTTTTTTGCCTTGGACCTGTGAGAACCAGAGCCGGGCAGAGATAGGCCAAAAGACTTCTCGGATAGCTTGATAATTTCGACTGCCAGTCCGTCATAAAATCCCATATACCCATCCCCTGGAATCCCGATACAGACCAGTCTTTCCACGGATACTGTTTCACGTGAAACAGTCGAGTTCCTTCATGGTCCGGATGAGCAATAAATCCGAATCCTCCTTGTCTGTTCACTTTGTCGATATACTGCTGCGGCGGCAGATCCTCGGATTCTCCTGCTTCTATAGCCTCATTGCATCCGAACGCAATATAATGATTGAATCTTGGTGATATCTCCTGCCCCACTATGAGCAATGCGTTCCCGTGCCAGCCTTCCTCCTTTTTAGCATCCATATTTGAATGGTCCGTCAGCATAACAAAATCAAGCTTGCACTTTTCGGCTGCTTTCATTATCTCCCTGATACTGGTCCTTCCATCGAAAGAATATTTTGAATGAAGGTGTATTGCACCGCATTGGTCAAATAGTTTCATAATCAATTATTTCTCCCAGGGGACACTCAGCACATTTAGGCTTTTTTACGCAAAAGCGTTTCGCAGTTTCTACAAAGAGCGCATGATACTGTTTATAAAATGCGCTTTCCTGTGGCAGATTATCCATAAAAAGGTTCTGAATCTCCCGGTAACTCCATTCCACTCTGATTATTTCGTGATTCGCCAAAATTCTTCTCGTATACGCATCCACGACAAAAATCGGCTTATTGAGTCCATAAAGAAGAATGCTGTCAGCCGTTTCCTCTCCTATCCCTTTTACCGACAGCAACTGTCTTCTCAATTCCCATAGTTCCTCCTCCACCATTGCTTCCATGCGACCGTTGTACCGTAAATGTAAAAATTCAAGAAAATTTTTCAATCTTTCAGCCTTGACATTATAATACCCCGCAGGCCTTATCAACTCAGAAATATCCGATCGATCCATTTGATAAAGCCTCTTTTCATCAAGAACATTCTCCTTCCTTATTCGTTCGATTGCCTTCTCAACATTTTTCCAGTTCGTGTTCTGGGTCAGTATGGCCCCCAACGCAACTTCAAAAGGAGTTTCCCCTGGCCACCATCTCAGGTCACCGAATTTTTCATTCATCGCACAGTATATTCCCGTCAAAATGCCCGTCATTCTCTCCACATCATTCCCGCAGCCATCTTCTCTTCATAATTTCACTTATATTCATATTCTTTTTGCAACCTATTCTGCAATTACGGTATTGCTGAGCACGCCGACCCTTTCTATGCTTACTTCCACTACGTCTTTTTCCTTTAGAAATACAGCCGGTATACGGCTGTACCCCACGCCCCCGGGTGTCCCCGTCAATATGACAGTTCCGGGAAGAAGCGTTAAAGATTGGCTCAAATTACTCACTATCTCGAAAACATTGAAAATCATATCCGATGTGCTTGCATTCTGCATAATTATGCCGTTCACAGTCGTCTGGATCCTCAAAACCCCTGGATCGGAGATTTCATCTTTTGTAACGATCCACGGTCCGATCGGGCAAAATGTATCAAAGCTCTTTCCCCTTATCCACTGCATTTTTTGCTTCTTCCACTGCCAATCTCTTGCGCTCACGTCATTGGCACAGCTGTAACCAAATATAAAATCTTCCGCCTCCTCCGGTTTTACATTCTTCGCTCTTTTCCCTATTATGACGGCAAGTTCTCCTTCATAATCGACTTCAGTTGCGCCTGCTTTCGGCAGTATAATCTCCATCCCCGGCCCTGTAAGACTGGTTGTTGCCTTCATAAATACTTCCGGAATATCAGGATATTCCTGCGCGTCTTCTTCTGCATGTTTTTTATAATTATATCCCAGCGCAAATATATTAGGCGCTGCGACAGGAACTACAAGCCTCTCTATTTCCATGACAGTATCAGTGACAATGATGCTTTCAGCAATGCCCCCTTCAATCAGCCGCGCCTTTGTTGTGTCATCTTCTTCGAGCACTCCTGTATGAACTGTTCCTCTTGCGCTTTCAAATCTCACAATTTTCATTCCGCTTCATCCCTTTCTGCTATTGTGCATCGCCTTATTCGTCTTCATTTACACCGATGCCACATATAATATTTAACTCTCTAAATTTCAACCGGCATCGCCGTTACTTCAATATCAACCCTCATTTTTCTTCCTCCACATTATCAGAATCTCGAACTTTTACTGATTCATATTGATGATCATAAAAATCGGCCGTACCGTAAAACTAATCATCCTCCCAATACATTTTCGTTTGACACGCCGAGTTCCTGGCTTTAGAATATCGAATCTGCAGGGAGAAAGCGATGGCTGAAATTAAAAGCACTCTTGATATAATAATGGAAAAAACTCGGGGGATGACTCTCTCGGATCAAGAAAAAAAGGAAATAAGGCTCAAAGAACAGGAAGGAAAGATAAAAGGTCTGGTAGAACGCTTTTCCGTCGGTTTCATAAGCAAAAGCGATTTTTTACGTTCTTTACATGAAAATAAAACTGAAATACCCTCGACTATAAGTCGAGGGGTTTAAGAGGGGTCGATTGCAAATCGACTGTCATCAACTATCGGCTCCCCTTCTTGCTCTTGAATATATTGTTCTATCATTTCGTCAGTTA
>Ga0172382_10005377_pt1 | contig 19120 bp, 16 predicted proteins | sample Leawel138RmetaG_FD_122245 | JGI IMG/M metagenome (GOLD analysis project Ga0172382, IMG submission 122245) | Leachate microbial communities from a municipal landfill in Southern Ontario, Canada - Leachate well 138R metaG | ecosystem: Engineered > Solid waste > Landfill > Unclassified | place...
CCCACCATAATATCCAGCTATGGAGCCTAGAATTCCCCCAAATGTAAGGGCAATACTGACCGATATAGTACCCACAAATAGGGATGTTCTAGTGCCAAAGACTATCCGGGTAAATATGTCCCTACCGTATTCATCTGTGCCAAAATAGTGCTCCTTGCTGACCCCTTCCAATCTCTCCTTGGCGTTTATCTTAATGGCCTTTCCTTCATAGTCCCCGATAAAGTCTGCAAATACGGCAGTTAGTATCAATATAATTAGAATAAACAATCCTATCATGGCCATTCTGTTCCGTTTTAGCCTTATCCATATGTCTGCCATCTGGCTTCTCTTCTTATATTTCTTTTTCAAATCAACTTTTTGCCTTGTAGCTATTTCAGTCATATAAACACCTTCTTTACCTGTAGTTTGCCTTTATCCTAGGGTCAATGTATGCATACAAGATATCTACTATTAGGTTTACTATACTAAAACCTACTGCAAACACAATAATTGTCCCCAAAACCATAGGTATATCCTTTCTGTTAATGGATTCTACCATGAGCCTGCCAATTCCAGGCCAGGAGAATACGGTTTCAGTCAGTATTGCCCCTCCCAACAATTCGCCAAACTCTAGTCCAATAATAGTAATGGTTGGAATTAAGGCGTTTTTTAGGGCATGGGTCATGATGACATCTTTTTTATTTACCCCCTTGGCCTTGGCTGTCCTTATATAGTCCTGAGGCAATACTTCCAACATGGAGGATCTGGCAACTCTGGTTATGCTGGCTGTGGATGCCACGCCTAGGGTAACTGCAGGCAATATGATGCTAGTCCAACCCTCGGCACCGCCTGATGGAAACCAGCCTAGCTTCAGTGCAAATCTAATGATTAGCATGAGCCCAAACCAAAAAGATGGCATGGATATACCGATTAGGGCCAGGACCATACCCACATAATCCAGTATGGAGTATTGCTTGGTGGCCGAGATAACCCCAATGGGGATCGATATTCCCACGGAAATAATGATGCTAAGTATTGTAAGCTTCAAGGTATTGGGAAATCTAGATGCTATTTCTGAGGATACGTCCTTTCCCGTAGCGTAAGACTTTCCCATGTCCCCAGTTACTAGTTTGGATATATATCTGCCATATTGGACTATAATGGGGTCATTTAAGCCCATTTCTTCAGTCAGTTGTTCTATGGATTCCTTGGTTGCACCATCTCCGATAATCATGGCTGCTATGTTGCCGGGTGAAAGGCTAACTATAAAGAAAACAACAAAGGTCACAGCTATTACGACAGGGATAAGAAACATCAGTCTCCTAAGTATATATTTAATCATTGTCCAGTTCTCCCTTCATCGCAGGAAATTTCAATATGATAGGATTAAAATAATCCTATCATATTGATCTATTAAATATAGCCCATATTAATAATGCAGCTTGTGTAAATCGATTAATCCTTGGGAATTTAATTTTACTTCTTTTAATCCAGCCCTTGCCCCAACAATCTTATTTTCTATATATAGGGGTACCCAAGGTGCATCGTCGTTTAAGGTCCTATAGATTTCCTCATATATTTCCTTTCTCTTTACATTGTCAAGCTCTGCCCTTCCTTCAGCTATCAGCCTGTCCACCTTGTCACTTGAATATTGAGCCCTATTTTGTGCCCCTATACTTCCAGTAGTAAACTGAGGTGTCAAGGTTGCATCGACATCTGGGTTAGAATCCCAACCAAGGGTAAACATAGGTTGGCTGCCAGAGTTTGTAGCATCTATAAAGGCTCCCCACTCATACATCTTTATCTCAGAGCTTATTCCTATATCAAGTAGGTTGGCCTGAGCTATTTCAGCTACCCTCTTTCTCACGTCCCCTGATGCCCATATCTCAATACTTATTCCTTCCTTGCCTGATTCCTTCAACAATTCCAGAGCCCTATCAGGGTCATAGTCATAATCACTGGCAACGTGTCCCAGCAAGGCATCAGATGTCATAGATGTAGCGATGACCCCTTCTCCGTCTAAGGCTATGGCCAATATGGCCTCTTTATCTATGGCATAATTCATGGCCTGTCTAAACTTTTTATCGTTAAAAGGTGCCTTCTGAGTATTCATACCCAAATATGAGAAGTTGGTAGACGGTTTTTCATATAGGGTCAGATCAGAATTATCCCTTACCTTGGGTGCATCCATGGCCTCAAGGCTTACAACCACATCTACTTCTCCAGTTTCAAGGGCAATGGTCCTACTAGTTCCCTCTGGGATTACCCTAAAGACAATCTTATCCGCAACCCCTACTTCACCCTTGTCGTAGTAGTCCTCATTTTTCTCCAATACAATCTTGTCGCCAGATACCCACTCTACAAACTTATATTGTCCCGAGCCTATGGGCTTATTTGCCCAGTCCGGATTAGACTCAACATAATCCTTTGGCAGTACAGATATACCAGCGTGTACTAGGGTATTAATAAATGGTGCGAATACATCCTTTGTAGTGACCTTTACAGTGTATTTGTCCACTACCTCAACCTTTTCCAATTGTTCTAAGACGTGCTGTACCTTTGGGGACTCAATGGATCTTTCCATGCTAAATTTCACATCTTCTGCTGTCATTTCTTCTCCATTGTGGAAGTTTACCCCTTCTTTAATCTTTAATAGCCACTCCTTGTCAGATGGCTGAGACCAATCTTCCGCTAGGTCTGGAATAGCCTCGAAGTCCTCATTCAACCTAAACAACCTATTAAAGACCAAAAAAGATACCTTCTCAGACATTACGTCATTGTGTCCTTGTGGATCCAGTGAGGTAATATCTGCCTCTAGGGCAACTACAATCTGCTCATTGCCCTTGGCCACTGTCTCCTGCTTATCCCCTCCTGACTGCTGTCCTCCTGTAGGCTCGTTGCCTCCAGCAGGTTGTTCTAGGTCCTTGGAGCCACATCCTGCCAGGAGCGATAGCACCAATATAGCTACTAACAACATCGAAATTATTTTCCTTGACATAACTTCCCCCTCTTTCTAAAAGATAATTTCTCCTTCTAAAATCTTCTGATAAAAGCCTTAAGTATTTCCTCTAAATCGAATATTGACTCAATTTCTACATACTCTTCACTTCCATGCCAATTATCCCCCTTGGGTCCATACTCTATTACTGGTATTCCCTTACTGGCAAAAAATCTGCCGTCTGACGAACCGTGTTGTCCATACAGGGATACCTGCTCTGGAAAGCCAAAACTATTTATAGTGTCTACAAACCACCTTATATAGCTGTCCTCCGGGCTAGAGTTGACTGCATGTCCCAATAGTTTCATCTCTACCTTGCCATCTACCGCTTTCCCTAGTTCTTCTATGAGTTTATATGGATTGATACTTGGCACATACCTAATATCTAAGCCTATTAAGCTTTTATCCGGAACCTTGTTGTAGGCATCACCTCCCTCTATCAATGCTAGATTTACTGTTGAGCTCTCGTAATACTGGGAGCCTTCATTTAACATGGGAATTTTGAGTATCTTTTCGTATTCCCCAAAGGCCTTCTCTATGGCATTGTGACCCTCCCAGGGCCTGCTCCCGTGGGCCGCCTTTCCTTCAAACTCTATATCCACCCTCATGAAGCCCTTAGACTGAACTCCAATATTCAGGTTTGTCGGCTCTGTACAGATGACAAAATCCCCCAAGTAACCCAAATCAACTAGGTTTTTTGTGCCATTAAAACCGCCATTCTCTTCATCAGTTACAAGCTGCAGCATTAGCTTGCATCCTATAGGCTCCTTTGCCAATTCGACAGCGGCATTTATCATGGCAAGGCAGCCGGCCTTCATATCTGCACTACCCCTACCGTAAATGCGACCATTTTTTTCAACTGGAACAAATTGACTTTTGTCTCCGGGGACCACATCTAGATGCCCATTTAGTACAATTGTCCTGTCACCTTCCCCGAAACTGGCCACATAGCTCTTGTAACCATTGAATTCTATGACCTTCCCCTCTATCCCCCTATCCTTCAGGTAGCTAGATAGGAATTCCACTGCCTCATTAGCTGTCTCCAGCTCTGATGTGTCCATCTCTATTAATCGCTTTAGCAAATCCATATCATTCATTTCCCTATTCTCCATTCATTATTTCATCAAACCATTTTAATATTTCCTTGTACCTATGTTTTCTAAGCCTGGGCCTTGCCCTAGCTGCAATATTGTGGCCCTCCCCCTCCATAAGGCATAGCTTTGTCTTTATACCATGGTAATTTAGTGCCCCATACATATTTAGGGATTCGGTATAGTTGCACCTTCCATCCTCAGTACCATGTATAAAAAGGGTTGGAGTCGATACATTGGGGGCCTGTGTAATAGGTGAAGATTCAATATATGAACTGAGGTCAGACCAAGGTGTTTTCTCGCCCATATACTCGTATATATATTGATAGCCAATGTCCGAAGAAGTGAAAGCCGTCACTAAATTGCTTATACTGCTTTCAGACACAGCCGCCTTAAATCTACCGGTCCTTGTAATTATATAGTTAGTCAGGTAGCCCCCATAGGAATGTCCCATGACCCCCAGATAATTTTCATCTATTTGGGGGTATTCCTCCAATACCCTGTCTACAAAGTGCATCAACTGCCTATAGGCCAGATACCCAAAACTACCCCTAATATCCAAAAACTTGTCCCCCCTGCCGTCACTTCCCTGTGGGTTGGAATAAAAGACAAAGTAGCCATTGGCCGCCAATAACTGCATTGTATGGTCATAAACACTTGTGAAGGAGGATTTGGGGCCCCCGTGTATCACCAAGACCCCAGGGTGTTTTTTCTGTGGATTAAAGTTTAAGGGGGAAATAACCCACCCGTCGATTTCGACTCCCTCGACATCAAACTTAATATAGTGTGGTGGTCTCATCCTTCTCTCTTCCCAAAACCAATCGTTATATTTAGTAAGTTGTCTTAATCCTGCTCCATCATATAGGTATAATTCGTGTAAGCCTTCCTCCTGCAATCCTATTAGTAGGATAGCCTCCTCTAAAAACTTGTAGTCGTCTATGATCCTAAGTCCTATATCATAATCTACTAAATTTCCCTGCCTGTCAATCTTGTTCAGGCTCTCCTTAAACCTATCTGATACCACAAAGTAAAACTCCCCCTTGTGTACTACAACTGGTTTCATCGTAGAAAGCCTGCTGTCACTGGTAATACCTGGAAACTCATTGCTCTTATCGAATGGTTCTCTGAATAGTTTGCAGCTTCCATCCACCATATCAATTAGATAGATATTTTGATTGTCATTCCTCTTCTTTTCATTTATATCCAGCCCCATAAATACTATCTTCTGGGGAAATAAGAGGTCAATATAGCTTATCCTATAGCTTCCATTGGTCCACTTTTTTACAATCCTACTATCCAAATCATAGGTGTAAATATCAGATGGAACTGGCTTGTGCTTGTAAATATTAAAGGCTGTAAAGGCTATCATGTGATTGTCCATATCGAATACAAGGTCATCCAAATGGAAATTCAGGGCACTAAGTCTATTTAATTCCCTGCTATTGGTGTCAAATGCAAATAGGGCCTTCTTACTATGGGATGAATAGCCCAAGGATTCCTGATAAAAGGGAACCACAGTTCCACATACGGCTGATTCCACCGATTGTTTTTCCTTGATTATGGAGGTAAAATATACCCTGCCTTCATCTACATAATACTCCTCTATCCTAAATGGAATCTCGCAATATAGACTCAGCTCCCCATTTTCAAATTCATAACTGTAGATTGTAGTTGAATCCCCCCGGTATTCTAATATATACAAGTCATCTCCAAAGAAATCGAAGTCGTCAGCTTCTATTTTTGGCTCCACGGCTGCTATCCCATATCCACCTAATTCCATAACTTCCATAGTCTTTATATATTTATTAGAAGCTAGGTCAGGAGTATTTACAAAATATACGGCCCTTGTCCTGCTATCGTTTATCCTTAAATTAGTTAATCTACGATTTTTTAGAAAATCATCACATAGAATTTTACCTTCCATTTTTTCACCCCTTCAAACTTCTATATATTATACAAGCAAGAACTATGCCACTTTACTGTAAGATATCAAATAACTTGCATAAGGAGTAAAAATAGGATAATATTTACTTTAGTAGCTTAGGAGGAGTGGTAGGTATGAAATCAATTGCCATAGTTACAGATAATATAATGAAGAGCAGCCAACCTAATTCCGTTGGACATATATTGAGGGAGAATTTAGAGGAGATTTTCGGCGACCAGGTGAGCATTAGAAATTATTATATAGATGAATTAAGTGACAATACCCTTATAGGGGAAGACCTAGTCTTGGCGATGGCAAGCAGCAGGGCCTTTAAGATAAGAAATCAGGTCAGGGACCCAAAGAATATTATAGTGGCCCAAAGAACATTTTTAAAGAGCAATGTGAGACAGCTTTTTAAAATCCCTGAAAACACCGATGTCCTAGTCGTCAATGACGACATTGAAACTGTATTGAACTCCGTATCTTCCCTATATGATATAGGAGTTAAACACCTTAATTTGATACCATATGAGGTTGGAAAGGACTACAATCATATTAAAATTGCAGTATCTCCATCAGAGCCAGAAATGATACCCCCATATATAAAGACCTTCTTTGACGTAGGCCATAGGGTATTGGACATTAGCACCATATTGCTAATAATCAATATCTTAAATATTAACGACAGGAAAATTCAAGTGAATCTCTACAACTACTACCAGAAAATCTTCAGTACCAATATTGGAATCGAAGAAAACTACAATAAATTACTCACTAGGACAGAAATCTTGGATCACCTCCTGGACCTGTCTAACGATGGCATTCTCCTAACTTCGAAGAATGGGGAAGTCCTAATCTACAACAGGAAGTTCAGGGAAATATTTGACATCAAAAAGGATATAAGGGGATACAATATATATGAAATAATGGACGATCCTAGTTTTCAAAAGTATGAGGAAGGCGGAGCCCAAGATGGCCTAATTTCCTATAATAACAAGCATGTAACCTATGAGAAGAAGAACATCTCCCACTTTAACAATGAATACAATATGTACTTTACCTTTCAGGAAGTGACTTACATAAAAAAACTGGAACAAAACCTGTCCAATAAACTTAGATTAAAGGGCCATATAGCAAAATATAATTTTGAAAGTATAGTTACCCAGTCCTCTCAAATGTACAAGCTCATCGAAATGAGCAAAAAAGCCTCCAAGACGGATATAAGTATCTTGATAACAGGAGAGACTGGAACGGGAAAAGAAGTTTTCGCACAGGCCATTCACAATTCCTCATCTAGAAGCAGCCAGGCCTTTGTCGCTGTAAACTGTGCTGCCATGCCTGAAAGCCTATTGGAAAGTGAGCTCTTTGGCTATGTAAGCGGTTCCTTTACAGGTGCCCTAAAGGGCGGTAAAAAGGGGCTCTTTGAAATAGCCAATCATGGGACTATCTTTCTCGATGAAATAGGGGATATGCCCCACCACCTGCAATCAAAACTCGTAAGGGTCCTGCAAGAGAGACAGGTCATGCCCATAGGATCCGATAAGATGATTAACGTAGATGTAAGGATCATTTCTGCAACCAACAAGGATTTGTCGGATATGATGGAAAAAGACTTGTTTAGGAAGGATTTGTTCTATAGATTAAATGCCTTTCCAATTAATATACCTCCCCTTAGAAAAAGGCTAGAGGACATACCCCTTCTGATTGAATATTTTTCAGGTAAAGCAGATAAGCTGTCCGAAGATTGCCTAAATAAGCTAATCAACTATAGCTGGCCAGGAAATATAAGGGAACTTGAAAATGTAGTCACCTATCTCTATACATTTAGCGACAGCAAAACCATTGATTCATGCTCCCTTCCCGAGTATATAAAGAGCAGCCTGAATATCCATAGGGACTTAACTAGAGAAGAGGCCACCCTAAGCCCCTATGAAGATGAAATTTCCATACTTGAGGAAAGAACGACGGTAAAAAATGCAGTGGCCATTTTGGAGGCCATCGTACACCTAAACAAGATTGACAAGACGGCAGGTAGAAAACATCTTCTAGAGACCCTAGGCCGCTGGGACCATGATATAAAGGAAAATCATTTGAAAAATTCCCTCTCTATTTTAAGGGATCTAGGGCTTATTAAGATAGAAATCGGCAGACGAGGTAGTTATATTACAGAAAAGGGAAGTTCTTTTTTAAGTGGATATAGTAAATGATATAGCATCAAATATAATTCTGTAAAACGGTAAAACTTTTAATCTTTACACGCTAAAAGGACTAAACGGGACGTTAAATGGGATGAACTATGAGTTTCTATCCTGTTTAACGTCCCGTTTATTGCCAGCTTAAAACTAATTCCTAGATGGACTCAATTATTCCCTCCGTTGACACTATGTTTTTGGGTATAGCTGCCCTGACTGTCACCTTGGGGTCAACCACCTGGGATATCTTTAAATCCACTACTAGGCTTCCAAGAATATAGGCGTCTTCCCATTCAATTTGCAAACTATCCCTCATTTGTGCAATGGCCTGATTTGAAGCCTCATAAATTGCCTCGTCTATTGTATCTCCCGATGCGATGACCATGGTATGGTCTTTAGTTTCCACCAGGGGCCATTTTATAGACTTTCCCTTAATTACCTCTAGCTTCAGCAGGACATCCGCAGAGACTTCCAAACCTGTAAAGCACATCTCTCCGTCCCCCATGGCAGCGTGGCAATCTCCCAGGGCTAGCAGTGCCCCTCTTTGCTCCACTGGAAAATACAGGGTTGAACCAGCCCTTATATCCCTTGTGTCCATATTGCCACCATGTTTCCAGGGGCTATTGGTAGCCCATTCTCCATCTTCCGCTGCTGGAGCCACCCCAATTACTCCAATCATAGGGTCTATGGGAATCCTTATGTTTTCAGCATAGATGGCATGATTGTCAACTATATCTATTATGCGGACCTTTGGACTCCTTACCTGTTCCCCTAGGACCCCTTCTCCAGCTACGACTGCTGCCACACCCTTGGGACCTACTTCAATATCTAAAATCTTTACCTTCAACAAGTCTCCAGGCTCTGCACCCTTTACATAGATAGGTCCTGTAGCTGGATTTAGTAAATCATAGTCTATAGTCTCCAGCACCTGGCTTTCCTCATATATTTGCTGAAAAAAGCAGTCATTGGTCTGAACCTTTAATACATCCCCCTGTTCTACGGTAATCACCGCTTCCATCTCATTGGAAAACTTGTAGATTACCTTATCAGCTGCAAGTGTTTTCACTTGACACACCCCCTATTTAGTTAAATGTAATTATATCCTAGGGGCGGTCAAAAGTAAATTACAATATTTATATGGCCTTTTCGAGTATGTCTTGAATTTGGTAGGGGGTATCCTGGTAGACACAGTAGTTTAGCCAGTTGGCAAATAGTAGATTTGAATAGGACCTCCAATTAACCAATACTCCCTCCTCAGGCCTGTCATTCTTAAAGTAGTTTATTGGCATCTGGATATCAAGTCCCTTGCCCAGGTCCCTATTGTATTCGTCCAGAAGCGTGTGCTTATCATATTCTCCATGTCCTGCTATAAATATAAACCTGCTGTCATGGCTTGTGACTAAATTTACCCCAGTGTCTTCCCTACTGGCAATGATTTTCAGATCCCTTATACCCCTAATATCCTCTTCCTTGACAAAGGTATGTCTGGATTGGGGCATTTTGAATACATCGTCAAAGCCCTTGGTTAATAGACTGTCCTCCAAGATTTCAAAGTCATAGACCCCAAAAATCTTTTTCTCACTCTCATGCTTTTCTATCCCATAGTAGTGGTATAGGGCCGCCTGTGATGCCCAACATATAAAGATAGTAGAGTGAACATTCTTCCTTATATAGTCCAGTATCTCCTGTAATTCCTTCCAGTATCTCACGTCCTCATAGGGGATTAGCTCAACTGGTGCCCCAGTGACTATCATCCCGTCGAACTTTTCATGCTTTAGCTCGTCAAAGGTCTTGTAAAACCTCTCTAAATGCTCTAGACTAGTGTTTTTAGATTCATGGGAGCCTGGTCTTATGAGGTTGATTTCAATTTGCAGTGGACTATTGGAAAGGAGTCTCAAGAACTGAATCTCCGTCTCTATCTTTTTGGGCATTAGATTTAGTATCCCTATTTTTAGAGGTCTAATATCCTGAGTATCGGCCCTAAGACTATTCATAACAAATATATTTTCCTCCCTCAAAATCCTCTCGGCGGGAAGTCCCTTTGCTACTACAACTGGCATCTATATCACCTCCAAGGCCCTTTTCAAGTCCTCTATTATATCGTCGACGTTTTCGATACCTACAGACAACCTAATCATATTCTCCCCTATTCCTGCAGCTCTTTTTTCCTCTTCTGATAGCTGCCTATGGGTCATGCTTGCTGGATGAAGTACATGGGTCCTGATGTCCCCTACATGGACTACTAGGGATGCTAATTTTACATTGTCTATGAATTTCTTTCCTTCTTCCACTCCACCCTTTAGCCCAAAGGAGATAATTCCACTTCCTCCCTTGGGTAAATATTTCCTTGCCAATTCATAGCTGGGGGAAGATTTTAGAAGTGGGTAGTTGACCCACTGGACCTTTGGGTTCTCTTCCAAAAACTCTGCGATCTTCAGGGCGTTTTCAGAATGTCTGTCCATCCTAAGGGCCAAGGTTTCTGTTCCTAAATTGGTTAAAAAGGCATTAAAGGGGGTCATTACAGCACCTATATCCCTGAGAAATGCCACCCTGGCCTTGGTAATATAGGCCTTCTCCTTGAAGTTTTCTGTATAGCTAAGGCCATGATAGGCGGGGTCCCTATCTACTAGGTGATAAAACTTACCGCTTTCCCAATTAAATTTCCCTCCATCTACTATTATCCCCCCTACGCTGGTGGCGTGACCGTCTAAAAATTTCGTAGTTGAATGGATTATTATATCGGCTCCATATTCAAGGGGCCTGCATAAATAAGGGGTTGCAAAGGTATTATCTATTACGAGGGGTATGGCATTTCTATGGGCTATATTTGCTATTCTCTCAATATCCAGCAGCTCTACTCCAGGATTGCCTAGGGTTTCCCCAAAGATTAGCTTGGTATTCTCCCTAATCTTAGCTTCTATCACCTCATCTGCCGCATTGTGTTCTACAAAGGTCACCTCAATTCCCAACTTCTTTAGGGTTGAGGTAAATAGGGTATAGGTCCCACCATACAGATTGTTCATGGCTACAATATGTTCCCCCGCATTGCAAATGGTTAATATGGCTAAAAATGTTGCCGATTGACCTGAGGCCGTACCCAGGGCACCAACTCCACCTTCCAATTCAGCTATCTTTTTCTCAAATGCCTCAACTGTTGGATTGGAGATTCGAGAATACATATGGCCTTCAGCAGCCAAATCAAATAGGGCTGCTACTTCATCAGCTGTATTGTATTTGTATGTGGTGGATTGAACTATGGGCAGAATTCTTGGCTCCCCGTTTTTTGGCTCATAGCCTGACTGTACACATGATGTTTCTATTGAATATTTTGTCATCTTTTCTCCTCCTTAAAATTAAAATAAAAAAACTTCCATCCTTCTATACAGAAAGGATGAAAGTTAAATTCCATGTTACCACCTTTATTCATCATTGGCTCACGCCAATGACCTCATCGAGTACCAACATACTCTATCGCTATAACAGGCGAACCTGTAACAGTCTAAGCTTCCACCTCGACTATTCCTAAAGAGAGGCCATGTTCACGTCGCTTCATCTAATCTCCTTTCACCAAACGAAGACTCTCTAAATAGATTTCACAACACTACTCTTCTCCCTAAAAAGTTTCAAAATATTATTTAAAATATATTGTATCCTAATTTAGCACAGGAAATCTGTCTTGTCAAGACAAATTTAAAAATAAATAAAATAAGAGTTTTCTATATATTTTACATGAGCAAGAATGCCAATGATATTATGACACCAGAATACAAGAGTACCATTAGGCTATATCCCATAATATCCCTGGCTCCTAACCCTGCAATACCCAAGGCTGGCAATGCCCAAAATGGCTGAACCATATTTGTCCATGCATCGCCCCAAGCAATGGCTAGGGCTGTCTTGGCAGCAGGTACACCCAAGGCTGCACCAGCTGGCATCATAATAGGGGCTTGAACTGCCCACTGTCCCCCACCAGAAGGTACAAAGAAATTTACAAGACCAGCCGACCAGAATGTAAATAGGGGATAGGTCTTTGCTGTAGCAGTATTGACAAACCAGTTGGATATTGCACCTGCTAGGTTCATACCCTCAGGGCTTTTACCAGTCATCATACCCATGATTCCCGCATAGAATGGGAATTGCAGGATTATTCCAGATGCCCCCTTGGTCGCCTCCGCTATGGCACTGATAAATCTCCTAGGGGTTCTGTGAAATAGCATTCCAAATGTCAAAAATATTAGGTTTACAATGTCTAAGTTCAGGGCAAAACCCTTGGTGATAAAGTAATTTACAATGTAAATCAAAGATATGCCCACGGTCAAATAGGTAATTAATCTACTGTTTTCCACCTTATCCGCTGGCGTTAGGCTATTATCCATATCTGCTGTAGCCTCTTCTGCATCTTTGAGTAGTTCTTTATTTACTGTAACTGTCTGTTCCTTAGATGGGTGCATTGCCCTGTTGATTAGGGGAAGGGTTAGGATTAGCACAATAGAAATAACTAGGTTTAGGGGTGAAAAGATGGTCTGAGATGTAGGTATAATTTCCGTTACAGCCCCCGCTGTCATTGTTGCCAAATCGTTAGTTGGCGTAGCCAAGGTCAATTGTACTGACCCTGCAAGCCCTCCATGCCAGACCAAAAAGCCACTGTAGGCACTTGCAATCAAGAGTCTATAGTCCACATCTTCTACTTGTTTTGCCAATTCTCTCGCATATAAGGCCCCGATGACTAGCCCAAATCCCCAGTTAATCCAGGCTCCAATTGCCGAAACTAGGGAAACTGCCATTATAGCCTGTCCCGGTGTCTTTGCAATAGCTGCTAAGGACTTCAGGAATTTCTTAATTGGCGGAGAACTAGCCAGGGTATGTCCCGTTACTAGGACTAGTGCCATTTGCATGGAAAATGCTAGAAGACTCCAGGCCCCATTGCCCCAATGATTTATCATGGCCAGGGGTCCCTGCCCTGTGATTAATACGCCTAAGATCAGTGTTATAAAGGTCAGGAATATTGCAAATAGAAATGCATCGGGCAGGTATCTTTGAACCAGTACTACAAAAACATTAGTCAATTTTTTAAACATTATAGCTCCTCCTTAATTGTATTTATAAAAAGCCCAGGTATTGATTGAATATGCTGTCAATACCTGGGTCTAATTATCTCAACAATCTAGCCTATAATATATTTATTAATCCTATATTGAAATATGCATTTGGAAAGGCTATTTAATTTACTTCAAGTTCTAATTGGCTATTGTCATCTCTATATACCTTGTCTAGGATTTTAAGATATAGGGCAGCCCCCTGGATTTGAACTACAAATCCTACTGCCACTATTAGGGCCACTTCACTGCCCGATGTTGAATATATGGATAGGGCTATGGCTAAGGCTATGGAAAGATTTCTCATTACAGTGCCGTATATTAGGGCTATTCCATCCTCCCTATTGAACATGGCCTTGGCTATTAGGGTCACTATAAGGAAACTAAAGGCATAGGACACTGTGAGTACAAGAAATATCTTGACTAACATGATTGGATTGGCAACTATGACCTTTGCCCTCATAGCTGTGGAGATGAACACTATCCCCACTAGGGCAAGGGTTGCTATAAGGGGTATTTTTTTCTTAAATTCCCCCTGAAACCTTTCCCTGCCGTATTTTTTGAGCAGGTACTTTTGACTGGCATAGCCTAGGCCCATTGGCACAAATACTACCTTGATTATTTCATTGATGATGTCCATAAATGGGATGCCTCCCGACTCCCCCATGAAGATATTTAGATAAAAGGGGGTAAGGACCGACCCTAAAATCAAACCAACTACCATCATCTTTATGGCTGCAGCTACATTGCCATTTGCAAAGCCCGTCCAAGATATGGTCATGCCAGAAGTAGGCAGGAGAGACATTAATAGAAGTCCTATGACTATATAATTATTATCTGGAAAAAACAGTCTCCCTATTCCATAACCCATAATTGGAAATACTAGAAAATTAACGACCTGGGCCACAATATGAAGTTTGCCATTTCCCTTGACAAGGAGCTCCTCATATCTCAATGTTACCATCATGGGATAAACCATGAAAAAGATTATTACAGGCATCAATATTTTTAAGCCCGATGTATTAAAATAATACCCATATGCAATGGCTAAAATCATCGTAATGGGCAAGTATAGAACTAGTTTTTCTTGTATATGATCAAGTATCTTAAACACGACATTCCTCCTTATATTTATACCCCCTATGGGTATATCATTAGTGTAATGATAACCCATCTGTATGCTCTTGTCAAGGACAAAGACCAAAAGAAAAGGTCCCCAAAAGGGACCCATCCTATCCACCTCCAACAGGTGGAAAAAGTGATACAATATCATGGTTGAAAATTTCCGTTCCCGCTTCCTTCCTTCTGCCATTTATCATAATAATGGCTACATTTTCCATGGGAATCTCTAATATATCAATTATATCTAAGACTGTGGAGGCCTCATCCACCTCTAGAGTCAATTCCTTCTCCCCAGCATTTCTCAAACTAGCAAATAATTTAACTACTACCTTCAACACTTCACCCCTCTGCTGGTAAGCTATCTACTTGGATTTTATCTTAAAGTTAGCAGGATTATTTTGATTCTTGTCGTAGAAACCCAGGGCAATCCTATAGGGTCCAGGGCAACCGGGCGGGAGATAAGCAACCCTATCCCCTGGCCTTATGGTAAAATCCAAGGCCTCTACAAATCCATTTACAAAAATAACCTCAACTTCTTCCAGATTGATACCCAATTCTTCCGCCAGTTCTTCTCCTGTGATTTGAGTATCTAGGTCAAAAATTACAGGCATGGCCCCAAATGTCTTCTTCAAATAAGCGTTTAATTGCAAAAATCCTCTTACTTCAATAGACCCTTTTTCTTCCATAAAAATTCCCCCTATATTAAAAGCCGGAACTCAGTCCGGCTTCTAATCCATTAAAAATTAAATACTTGGTCAATTTCTTCAGGAGTGAAATCCCAAACTGCTCCATGAGGAGCTAATGGTTCATATTCCATAAATTCAGGTAGCCTATCATGGGCATTGTTGAATCCTGCATTTTTATTGAATTCCCTTTCTGTTTTCAGTACATCCTCTCCTAGCTTATCTACATCTTCTGCCGTTAGGGATAGGCCGTACTGGGCATTTAACATATCAATCAGGGCTTGATAACCGTCTGGATTGTCACCTATGCCAAAGTATACAAATATACACATACCTGTGCTGTCAAGGGCTGCAGTTCCTATCTGCATAGCACGTGAGTATTCAACCTGGCCTTCTTTCTTAAGTGGGTCTAAGTCAGCACCTATTTTAAGAATATTACCAGATATACAATATCCAGCAGTATGGTCTGCACCCATTGGGGTTGTAGCATATGTCAAGCCTATACCCTTGATGGAGCGAGGGTCATAAGCCGGTATAGCTTGATCCTTCACTACTGGTACCCTGAATAATCCGCATAGCTTGCCGACTATGGATGCGCCGCCTGCAATTATCCTGGCCAGAGGTGTAGGATTTGCCATTTCCTTAACTATTTGTAAGGCTGCCTTTCCATCTCCCCAGGGAATTAATCCGCCTTCCATTGCAGTTGCTATGGCTACTGCAACCTCTATGCTGTCAACTCCTACCTCGTCCATTTCCCTATCTATATAGGCTATGGCGTCTAAGTCTTCTATACCTGCATCGGCACCTAGACCCCAAATTGTTTCATATTCAAATCCACTGGTAATATATTTACCTTCCTTGTCTGCATACCATTGAGAGCATTGGATTATACATCCCCTATGGCAGCTATGGGATACCTTGCCCTCTCCGCCCCGCTCTGTAATTGTTGCATTTAGCGTTTCTCCAGATATATTGTCAGCGTGGTCAATACGTCCCTGCTTGAAATTGTAAGATGGCAGGCCACCCGCTTCGTTGATTATATTTACCAAGACATTTGTTCCATATGCCTTTAGACCCTGACCTGATACTGGATGTTCCAATAGGGCCTTGGCAAAGGCCTTGGATGCCTCCCTAAATTTGTCTGCATCAGCTATGGGTACAGGTCCCATTCCAGTGTCATCTATTACAACTGCCTTTACCTTCTTTGAACCTAGTACAGCACCGACTCCGCCCCTTCCGGCACTACGAAGATTGGAATCCGGATCCTTAAATGAGATATTGGATGCTGGCAGTCGGTGTTCCCCTGCTGGTCCTAGAAGGGCTATGCCTATCTTATCTCCATATTTCTCCTGAAGGACTTCTACAGCCTTGTAATTACCGCAGCCTCCTAGTATTTCTTCAGGTGCATCTTCAATGGTAACTCCGTCCTTGTCGACTCTGATTACATAAAACTTGTCATCTTCAGGCATTCCCTCAATAACTATGGCCTTTAGGCCCAATTTTGTCATTTGTTGAGCAAAGGTGCCTCCAGTATTGGATTCCTTTATTCCTCCAGTCAATGGACTCTTGGTCCCTACGGACAATCTTCCAGAGTTTGGAGCAGAGGTCCCACTAAGTAAGCCTGGTGCAAAAATCAACTTATTATTCTTGCCCAAGGGATGGCAGGTTGGTTTGACCTCGTCATTGACAAAGGTAGAAGTTAGTGCACGTCCTCCCAAACCCACATACTTCTCAGGCACATCTCCAATTGATACTTCCTTTTTAGTCATATCTACACGTACAAATTTAAACATTAAAAATCCCCCCTTTAATTTGGCATAGCTTTGATACAGAGTCTGATAGAACTAATGTATCCAAATCCTTTCCAAATAACGGGAGGCATAACAGTTTCCCACTATACCCATTGGCCAATACTCATAGTCTTAAACCTTAGACATATTAGCTCGGACTGGTTAAAGTAATTAATTATATTATAACATAAGTTGACAGAAAACTTAATATTTATTTGGGAATTTTCTGTAAAAATTTCATTAAATCACAAGTAAGGCTTGCCCCTCATCCAATTGGGCCACCCTTCCATGGTTCTTCTCTGTCATATGTAAATAAATGCTACGGATCCGTAGCATTTATTTGTTATAGGTTTTCTATTATTGTCTTCAAAAACTTTGGTAGGTCCTTAGGGGTCCTAGATGTGATTAAGTGTCCATCTACCACTACTTCTTCATCTACATACTCGGCACCTGCATTTAGTAAATCGTCCTTTATTGAATAAAATGACGTCACTTTCCTTCCTTTTAAGTCACAGGCTGATGCCATCATCCAAGGGCCGTGGCAAATCGCAGCAATTATCTTTTTAGATTTATCCATTTCCCTAACAAAATCTACAGTTGCCTTTGTTCTTCTCATATTGTCAGGAGAAAATCCCCCTGGAATTATGACTCCCTCGTAGTCCGATGGGTTCACTTCCTCCGATGAGTGTGTACTCTTCTCTGTTACCCCTGATTTAGAGGTATAGACTGTATCCTTCTTTGACCCTATTAGGTGAACATCAAAGCCTTCTTCTAGAAGCCTAAAATAAGGATAGATTAACTCCCTTTCATCAAAAAGGTTTTCTATTAATATGGCTATCTTTTTCATTTTATCCCTCTTTCATATATTTTTCTTTTCTCTTAATATATACCTCATGTAGGGAGTTTTAATCAAAAGAAGCCTATTTCCACTATCTTCTTTTGCCCTATACTTTGTGTTATAATATAAACTTATAGTATAATTATAGTTGTCATTATTTAACAACACTTACGGGAGGAGATATATCTATGAATAAAGTAAACATGTCTGCTAATTTAATGGACAATATGGCCTTTGAATTTAATTTAGATGGCCATAGACTCGTCTTAGATGCCAATGAGGATGTGGGTGGTAGCAATCTAGGCCCTAGGCCAAAACCGCTTCTACTAGCAGGACTAATAGGATGCACTGGTATGGATGTAGTGTCTATACTTAAGAAAATGAAGGTAGATTTAGATGACCTAAATATATCTGTAGAAGCAGATGCAACTACAGAACACCCAAAGGTATATGAAAACATTAAGCTAATATATAGGTTCAGGGGCAAAGATTTGCCAATGGATAAATTGGAAAAAGCCGTTACCTTATCCCAAGACAGATATTGTGGTGTTACCGCTATGCTTAGGAAAGCAACAGATATTAGCCACGAAATAATAGTAGAAGACAGCCATAAATAGGGCTGTCTTCTTGCTTATTTTATGGAATTAGTGGGACATACCTCTATACATTTTCCACATTGCAAACATTCATTTTTAATAATAATTGGGTATGCCTTTTTATCATCCCAGGCAATTGCATCTGAAGGGCAGATGTTTACGCATTTACCACATTTGATACAACCCTCATCATAAATCATATATGTTTTTTTATTTAGTCTCGAAAATATAGATAATAAGGCTCCATAGGGGCAAAGATATCTATGCCAAAATTCTGGTTTGTAGAATATGGTGATTATTAGGCCAGAACCGAATAGTATCGGCAGGACAGGTAGTTTTTTGCCTGTCTTGAAAACAACTACCATAGTTCCCAAAAACAATATTAATATGCCATATCTTATAATTGGATTCTTGAATGCCGCGGGAACCTGCTTTCTTTTTCTTTTCTTCTTGTCAGCATTATCATCTATCAGTTCCATAGCCGTATTTATTGGACAGATATATCCGCAATAAAACCTCCCAAAATATGTTGACAACAGCAAGCTGACCCCAAATATAGCCATCCAAAGTTGAATCTTCCCCGTAACTATTAATACTATAAATAATACTAATGTTAGAAACTGAACAATTTTTCTTTTTTCCAATAGAATCCCCCTTCTTTATATAGACTATTCCTGTGGTATTACCTTATATGATTTTTCCTTTGCCTTTTCTTTTACAATGAATTTGTCCAGTATCCAAAGCAAGGCAGGCAATATTACAAATGTGGCTATCAGGGCCAGGGAAATATTGATTACCGTCATGAGCCCAA
>Ga0172382_10005378_pt1 | contig 19117 bp, 15 predicted proteins | sample Leawel138RmetaG_FD_122245 | JGI IMG/M metagenome (GOLD analysis project Ga0172382, IMG submission 122245) | Leachate microbial communities from a municipal landfill in Southern Ontario, Canada - Leachate well 138R metaG | ecosystem: Engineered > Solid waste > Landfill > Unclassified | place...
CTCCGAAAAAGACGCAATATTCAAACAAAAGATGCAGAGATGCTTCTTAAAAGGCCAGTCTAATGGTGAAATAAGACCAGATGTGTCTCTAGGGTCTCTCAGGCTATACCTTTGCATGATTCAAGGTGTATTGGATGGTATGCTTTTATATCCTGAGGAACTTCGTTATAAAGATAATGCTGATGAATTGTTTGAAGCATACTGGGACGGCATTTGCACTTCCCGTGCCGAATAATATAGACGAGTTAAAAATCACTAATGATTTTTCTAAGGAGTAGATAATATGATCACAAACCAATGGTATGCAATACTTCCATCAAAGAAAGTCAAGGCTGACCAGATTGTAAGCGTAAAAAGGCTTAATCTGGATTTGGCATTATTTAGAAACAGCAAAGGCGAGATTTGCTGTGTTGTTGATCAGTGTACGCATAGAGGGGCAGCACTCAGCATCGGCAAGGTTAAGGGGGATTGTATCCAGTGTCCTTTCCATGGACTGGAATTTGATAAAAACGGCAAATGCACATTCATTCCCGCAAACGGAAAAGCTTCAACCGCCGACATCAGCCGGTATAATGTGAAGCATTATCCGGTAAAGGAATTAAACGGAATCATTTATCTTTGGTATGGGGAAGCGGAAGAAGCTACGGGAAAACTGCCGTTTTTTTATGATCAAATTGATGAAAGCTATTCTTACAGCGAAATCGAAGATCATTGGAATTCGCATTATTCACGCTGTATTGAAAATCAGCTTGATGTGGTTCATGTCCCGATTGTGCACTACAATACTATAGGCAGAGGCAATAAAACCTTGATCAACGGCCCGAAGGTATTGTATGAGAACGGCATACTGCAAACCAGCGCAAACAACGAGGTGGATAACGGACAGAAGCAGAAGTCCCCCGATGAATGTGTGATTAAGGATACAAACCTCAATTTTATTTTCCCGAACATATGGCTAAACCACATAAGCTCAAAAATAAAGGTGCTCATTTATTTCGCTCCGGTAGACGATGAAAATACCATACTCTACATTCGGTTCTATTGTAAACTTACGAAGATCAAAACCTTTAACAGCCTAATCGCTTTCTTCGGTAAATATGCGAATAAAATTATTGAACGGCAGGATAAGCGTGTGGTAATCACGCAAAAGCCCAAGGCTTCCTCATACAAATCCGGAGAAAAGCTGCTGGCGGGTGACGGGCCGATCATTCTTTATAGGAAGCTCAGAGATGAGCTGAAAAACAACCAAAACTAAAGCAAGACACATTTGATACGGGGGTTTCATTCATTGAAATACGATGCAATCATTATCGGCGGAGGACTTTCCGGCTTGACTGCAGCCAGCCTCCTTGCAAAGCGGGGACTATCCGTGGCTGTCGTTGAAAAAAGCTATAACCCGGGCGGTTCATGCGGTATATTCCGGCGCGGCGATGTGACGTTTGATCAGGGCGCCGCCATGTTATACGGTTTTGGTGAAAAGGGCTTCAACGCACACCGCTTTGTGTTCAACTGCCTTGAGGAGCCGATCGATATGATACGGCATGATCTTTTATATTGCGTGAACTTTAAAGGAAAAAGGATACGTTTCTGGGCAGACGTTGATAGCTTTGCGGAAGAGCTTTCGGGTGTGTTTCCGAGCGAGAAAGAAAACATCCATCGGTTCTACCGTGACATGGCGACGATGTATCGCCATGTTATGGTTGAGTCGCCTAGCTACAATACCGCGGACGAAACGGATGGTAAAACGGCGTTGAAAAGCATGCTGAAGCATCCGGTCTCCTACATACGTTTTTTAGGATATTTAAATAAAAGCGCAAAAGAATTGCTTCAAAAGTATTTCTCTGATCCTGAGATATTTAAGTTTTTTGACAAGCTAACCTCCACCTACTGCTATGCGACGGTTGAAGAAGCTCCTGCTGTTCTTGCGGCGGTGATGTTTGTGGATAACCATGTGGGCGGCAGCTACTATCCGGCTGGCTCTACATTGTTTGTGCCGGGTAAACTGGAAAAAGTCATTGAAGAGCATGGCGGGGATATGTTTCTTCAAAGAGAGGCTGTATCCATTCTGTTTCAAGCTGGTAAGCCCGCTGGAGTGAGACTGGATGATGGCAAGGAACTATATGCACCGGATATCATTTATTCAGGAACCGTTTGGAACCTGTATGACAAGCTGATAGACCCCAAGTATTCAACCGATCAGCGAAGAAAGTGGGCAAAGAGGCAGGTACCTACATATCCGAGTGTTGTTCTTTATGCTGTGGTAGATAAGAGCGCCATTCCCGAAGAAACAGCCCCTATTGAGATGCTGGTGGGCAATCCGGACAGACTGGATGAAAGCGAAGTAACGGCCTATATACTTAGCATCGACGATAAGACGCTATGCAAAGAAGATGAACACACCATTGTGGCGATCGGCCCCACTTTTGAAAACTGGGATATTACGGATAAAACGGAGTATCAGAAAAAGAAACAAAAAGAACAGGCTCGCCTTATAAGCGTGCTGGAAAAGCGGTTTCCCGGCTTTGAAAAAGCTGTTCGGTTTGCCGAGGTGGCAACGCCGAGAACCATTGAACGCTATACCATGAAAAACGGAGGTGCAGTAGCCGGCCCCAAACAGATGCTGGGGCAACATATGTTCCGCCGCCTGCACACCCGTACGAAATGGGACAGCCTGTTTTGCTGCGGCGAATCTACAGTGATGGGCACAGGTACCCCCACCGTGACAACCTCCGGGCTTTCGGCAGCCAATGCCCTACTCAAAAAACTCGGAAAAGAACCGTATGTCTATCAGGAGAACATGAAGAACTTTGTCCGTATTGTAGAAAAGCCCTTTACGGCAGACCGGCTTTACAATGGGTATGACGAAACGGCTCGCACGGTGATGCTGAAAGCTATGCGGTGCAGGCTATGCGAGCAACCCACATGTACTAAGGAAAAGGATATAAGGGGCATCATGCGACGGGTAGCTGTTGGAAATTTTATAGGCGCAAAAAAGTGCTGGCTACAGAACCCGGCTAATAGAGATTCGCTGGAAAAGTTCGAGACGACTTGTATCTGCGCAATAGAAAACAAATCCGCTGTGGAAATACAGGCGGTGATAGATTATTTGCAGGAGGTGAACGCGTGAACAAAGAATTCGACGCAATCGTGGTAGGCGGAGGCCTTGCTGGTCTTACAAGTGCAGCCTATTTGTGCCAGTATGGATACCGCACACTGCTCTGTGAAAAATCTCATAAGACGGGCGGTCTGGTCAATACGTTCCGTCATCAGGGTTATGCTTTTGACGCGGGTATCCGTGCTTTCGAAAACTCCGGTATTTTATTACCCATGCTAAAAAGCCTGGGATTGGAAGTGGATTTCACACAGAATTCGGTATCCATTGGTATTGAAAATCAATGGACAAGGCTCGGTTCCAGGGATAGCCTAAAAAGTTACGCAAAAATGCTTGCCGATATCTTTCCGGAGAATGAATCGGATATCGATAAAATCGCACAAGAGATCCAAAAAGTGATGGATTATATGGATGTGCTTTATGGCATTGATAATCCGCTGTTTCTTGAGGACATGAAGGACCCCGAATATCTGTTGAAAACGCTGTTGCCATGGCTACTCAAATATCAGGTTAATATACGTAAAGCCAGCCGTTTGAACAAACCAGTGGCCGATTATCTGAAGCAGTTTACAAATAATCAAAAGCTCATTGATATGATTGTGCAGCATTTTTTCAAAGATACTCCCACCTTCTTTGCGCTAAGTTACTTTGGGTTGTACCTGGACTACCTTTATCCCAAGGGCGGCACAGGTGTTCTCGCTCAAAACGTAACGGACTACATCCGACGTGCTGGCGGAGAGGTATTGACTAATACAGCGGTGACGCGAGTGGATACTCTTCAAAAGCAACTGCACACGGCAGGCGGAGATACCTACAGTTACAAAAAGTTGGTCTGGGCTGCGGATCAGAAATCACTATACTCAGCTGCGGGTGAAACGCATACGCCGCAGGTAGACAACCAGCGTGACCTGACGGAAAAGGGGCAAGGCGGCGATTCCATACTCTCTCTATTTATGGGCATCAATTTGGATAAGAACTACTTTGAAGGCCATTGCGGTGCTCACGCGTTCTATACGCCATCGACGATAGGCCTGTCTTCACTAACAGATTGGAATAAGTCTATAGCGACTGTAGAAGGATTATATGAATGGATCGGACAGTACTTAGAGCGTACAACCTACGAGATTTCTTGCCCAGCTTTGCGGGATGCTTCACTGGCACCAGAGGGAAAGACAGGCGTAATCGTTAGTACATTGATGGATTACCACCTTGTAAAGCATTTATCAGAAACGGTGAACTACGAGCAGTTTAAAGAGTTTTGCACAAGAAAAATTATAGGAGCGTTGGAGGAATCCGTGTTCTCCGGTATAACAGAAAAGGTTGAATTTGCCCTTTGCGCTACGCCGCTGACAGTTGAGCGGGAAACCGGGAATGCGCACGGAGCCATCACGGGATGGTCGTTTACCAACAACAAGCTGCCTGCGGAGAGTCGTTTCAGAAAGATTGCAAGCTCCATTAAAACACCAATAGAAGATGTTTACCAATGTGGTCAGTGGACTTTCAGTCCTTCGGGGTTGCCGGTATCTATATTGACCGGGAAACTGGCGGCGGATGCAATTCGAAAGACTCTGAAGAAGTGAGGCTCATGACCTTAATTATTATTGAGTTTGTCATTGTATTGGTAGGGCTTGCGGTTACTGCGGTTCTTTTTTATCGAATTCCAACTTTGCCAGTGGTCAACGGAAATTTACTGAACTATCCGACCATATCGGTGATTATACCGGCACGTAACGAGGAACATAACCTTCCCTTGCTTTTAGCGGATTTGAGCGCACAGACGTTACCTAATTTAGAAATCATCTGTATAGACGACGAGTCAGAGGATTCAACAGGTTAAATTGCATTGGCAAACGGTGTTAAGCTGATAACCCTAAAATCCAAGCCCGAAGGATGGACGGGCAAGTCGTGGGCTTGCCAAAATGGCGCAGATGCAGCAAAGGGTGAACTGCTATTGTTTCTTGATGCGGATGTGAGGCTTGGACCTGATGGAATGATAAAGAAAGTAGGAGTTGGGGTTAAAGAAGTGATATCACTGTATAAAGAGAGTTTTTCTAAGCCATCTTTTGTCTTAGATGAAAAGCTCCTAAAAGTATCTCTTCCCCTACCCTTATTCGAAACTGATTCACTACCTACAAATGAACAACTCATTGTAACTCTGCTACAAAAAAAGACCCAACTTACAAGAGCTCACTTTGAAACACTCACTGGCTTTCATACATCAAAAGTCCTTCGAATACTTAACTCATTAATAGAAAAGTCAATTGTTACGTTAGAAGGAAAAGGCCCTAGTAGTACTTACTCATTAAGATAGAGACAAGAGATCTCACTACGTGCTTTAAAAGCACATGAACATATGTATATTTCTTCTAATTGGAGGGATGTCGTAATAAGAATAGATAAGAAAAAACAAACTGAAAAACCTAAGCAACCCTCATAATGAAAAAAGTGCTTTTAAGAGATATTCAACTTTTGAAGAGGAATTAAATGAGGGAGAGTCGAATGACCCTCCCTCTTGGATTATTAATCTTCTTCGTCAGTGAGTATCCACTCAGCTGCGTGACCTTTATCATCACCTAAGCATGGTGGGAACCGTTTACCCACTTTCATATTCGCTGTTCGATGGGCGTGTTGTTTACACACATACTTACCATCTTTAGTACAGACTTTACCTGTTCGTGTTTTCACATCTTGTGGTACAAACACTAGTGGTACACCTGCCGTCTTCTTTTTAGTTTCAGCTTTAGCTTCTACTTTAGGTTTTTCTTCACCAATAGGCTCTTCTTTTTTAGTTTCGACAACTACTTCAGATTCAACTACTGGTTCTTTAGGTTCAACAACTGGTGTTACAGCTACTTCTGGCTCCTTAGCCTCAGCTACTGGTTCAACTGGTGTTTCCTCCTCTTTGGTCTTCTTACCAAAGAGTGAAGTCACACTCTTGGTTGTAGCTATAGCAAATACTCCTATAGCGTTAACCCCCTTTTGGGTATGTGTTTTGACCCAGGTCCAACTTTTCACAAAAGCATTGGCCACAGCTTTATAACCGCTAGTAAAGAACGTACCTACCTTCAGTGCAGTCTTTTTAAACCAAGAGGCACATCGAGATGGGAGTGTTGGGATGGTCTTTTTACACCATAACCAGAATCTCTTACATTTCCCTGGGAGAGTCTTTAACCATGAGTAGAATATGCTAGCACCACGACGTATGCGTCCTGGTAAGAGGCGGAGCCATCTACCAAAGCGTGTGAAAGCATCTTTTACGAGTGTCGGAATAGTAAGTACCCAAGCCCAGAAAGCAAGAGCAGTAGCTACGACCCATCCGATAAAGAGGATAAAGATCTTCTTCATCTTTTCAGGCCATTGCGGAGCTTCAGTTTTTACCCACTGCCAAAGAGCAATAGCTTTATCTCGTAGCGTGTGCATCAAGGCAACAAACTTTTGAGGTATAAGCGGAACATTCTTTTTCAGTGAGGAGGCAGCATCTAAGCTTAACTCTTTAGCACTGTGAGCTAAACGGAGAGTTCGCTCTAACGGAGTATCATCTTCTTCGGCATCTTCTTCACTATGACGCCATAAGGCGAGTAATAAGAGAAGTAAGAAGATCAGAAGTAAGAAACACCAGATACAGCAACTTCTATAATCACGGCGAGTTACCACCAGATCATCACTCTCGTCATCTCCAGCAACAAATAGAGGAGTGACAACCACATCCGAAGTTGCTTCAACATCTTCAGTCAATATGAGAGGAGTCACTTCTTCAATATCTTCAGTACGTTCTTCTGAGACAGGCTCAACTATCTCTTCACGAGAAGCGAGAGTAAGATCTACTTCCTCTTCTTCAGTGACAACTAAAGCCATCTCTTGTTGTTCATCATCAGCGACTAAAACAACAGCTTCTGGGATCCCTTCAACTACCGCAAGTTCTTGAACAACAGCAAAGCCGAGAGTACCAGTAGCAAGAGTAGACCATACATCAGTTTGATTGTTGTACTTATATGACCAGCTACTACCCCAATGAGAGCCATCTGCTGATTGTTGTAAGTAGAGTACATCAGAATCAGTATCCCAAGAACTCAAGCTAATACGTTTCTCACGAGCAGAGAGTTCTGTCCAGTTCTGATCTCTTTCACCATTGATTTGGTAACGAAGAGCTTCGGCATCTTCTTCAGCATCGAAGGTGAAATACAGTGGTTCAGATTCTACAACCTCTTCGTCTAAGACAAAGGGAGTTGCTTCATCAGTGATCTCTTCTGTCACTACAAGTTCAGTAGCTTCTTCAGCGATCTCTTCTTTCGCTACAAGTTCAACAGCTTCTTCAGTAATTTGATCGACTTCTTTAGCCTCTTCAAGAAGCTCTTGTTCTACAACAACCTCTTCTTCAGCAGTAATTTCAACTGGGACTTCTTCTCTTATCTCCTCTTGGTAAGCAACAACAGTTTCTTGTTCATCAGCAAAGTGTGTTGTATCGATAAGAGCCCAAGATTGACGATCTTCGTTATAGCTGTATGTGTATTGAGTCATTGACTCATCACTATAAGTGTGTTGAGTAACTAAGAGATCATACGATGAATCAAATTCACTAATGGTAACTGTTTGAGTCGGTGGATCAATGGCTTGCCAATCTCGAATTGTTTCACCGCGTACTTGGTAACGTACTGATTCTGCATTATCTCTTTCAGCGGTGAACTCAAGACTCCTTGGTTCAATCTCCTTAGGTGGAGGTGTTACAAAGGTCTCTTCTTGAACTTCTTGTTGTGCTAACAGTTCTGCTTTTGCTCTCTCTTTTTTAGAAAGTCCATCTTTTTGGTAAGCATAGAAACGAACTCCAAGTTGTACCCGAGCTTGCATGCCAAGGACAATACCTTGAGGCTCTTCGTAATCACGCTCTAAAAAGAGGTTAAACTGAGGAGCAATAAACATTCCCACTTTCTCATTGAAATCAAATAAGAAGCGGGTGGTTAATGTGACGTGAGGGTCAACAGAGAAAAAGCGAAATGGTACACCTGGAACACGACTTTGGTTAACAACAATTAAGTGTAAGCTCACTCCTCCTGAAAGTTCAGGAATGAAAGCAAAGTTCTTTCCTAATGAGATACGATAGGAGTATCCTAAGGATGGCTCTATGGTATTAAAGAATTGTGCTTTACGAAACTGGACCTCTTTGGGAAAACCAAAATTATAAAAGAGTGAAAAAAAGAGGTTGTTATTAGGAGCATCTCTAAAGGCAAAGTTAGATTGTAAGGCTCCCCCTACACCGTATTTAAAGAACTTATCATAACGGGCAAATGCAATAGAGCCTTGTGCTGCTACGTCCGTTGAATCGTAATAGATGGCAGATCTGCCACCTTGTTGTTGAGCACTTGAAAGCGGAATGAGTACACAAGCAAGTAATAACAACGTGATGAATAAGCGAAAGCGAGGAATTTTAAACATGTTTTTCCATTTCTCATTATACCTTCTAGAAATAAAACCTGTTGTCTAGGTATTTTGACAAAGTATAACACATAAAAGGGCAAAAGAAATATATTAAGTATCAATTTCCTCCTTGTTGTAACCTTATTAGGTGATGAGTGTTGCCCCAATGAACAATAGGTGGCATCTTGTCTGTCCATAAGACGTTGTTTTTAGTATAGTAGTGCTACTGTCAATTCAGTATTCACCAAAGAAAAAGGAAGGGTGTTGTGAATGGATGAACAAAAAACTTGGAGCATCGCCGATGCCAATGAATTATATAGAATAAACGAGTGGGGAAACGGTTATTTCACCATTGATGATAACGGTGAAGTAAAAGTGAGCCTCAAAGGTAAATATTCTCAAAGCGGTATGAGTCTTATGGAGATTGCTACTGGACTCACTGAGCGGGGATTAAAAATGCCCGTGTTGCTTCGTTTTAGTAATATCTTAGATGATCGTATCCAATTTATTAATGAACAGTTTTTAGAGGCGATGAAAGAGACAAACTACAAAGGGTCGTATCGTGGGGTCTACCCTATTAAGGTAAACCAACAACAACAGGTCATCGAAGAGATTTGTCACTTTGGAAAGCAGTACCACCATGGACTGGAAACCGGTAGTAAAGCTGAACTCATTGCAGCTTTAGCCTACATGGATGATCCTGAAGCATACGTGGTATGTAACGGGTATAAAGATGAAGAGTATATCGATTTGGCCCTCAAAGGGTTAATGCTTGGTATTCAAACAATCTTAGTTATCGAAATGCCTAGTGAAGCTGAAATCATTGTTGAACGAGCTCGAGCTTTAGATATTACCCCTATTATTGGTATTAGGATGAAACCATCCACTGTTGCCAGTGGACATTGGACCGATAGCGGAGGCGAGCGTAGTGCCTTTGGGTTAAATACGACCCAAATCATCAACACGGTCGATTATCTCAGAGGCGAAGGGATGCTAGATAGTCTTCAGTTGTTACACTACCACCTCGGTTCTCAAATTCCTAACATTCAAGATATCCGTCTCGGTGCTCAAGAAGCTGCTCGCTTTTATGTAGGACTCAAACAAGAGGGAGCTCCTATGGGATTGTTAGACATCGGTGGAGGTTTAGCAGTCGATTACGATGGAAGTCGCTCTAATAGCGCTAATAGTCGTAACTACTCCATGAAAGAGTATTGTGTCGACGTCGTAGAAGAGGTGATGGCCATTTGTGATCGTGAAGGGGTTGAACACCCCACACTGATGAGTGAATCGGGTCGAGCCTTAGTCGCCTATTACTCAGTACTTCTTACAAACGTCTTAGATGTAAATCAATTTCCTCCCGAAGAGGAACATGAGATTACTGATGATGTACGACCTGTATTAGAAAATCTTCTTTGGGTAAAAAAATCTCTTAGTGAGAAAAACCTTCAAGAGTGTATTAACGATTTGAATTACTATCGTGAAGAGATTCGGATGAAATTCTTATACGGTCAGGTGAATATGCGTCAGCGTGCTGCAGCAGAACACCTGTATTGGTCAATTTTATCAGAAATCTCTCAGATGGTGAAAGATCTTGAGTATATACCAACTGAATTAAGTAACCTCAGTCAACAACTCAGTGATATTTACTATACAAACTTTAGTGTGTTCCAATCTCTTCCAGATATGTGGGCAATTGATCAACTCTTTCCCATCATGCCGATTCATCGACTCAATGAACGCCCTACTCGACGAGCTACCTTAAGTGATATCACATGTGATTGTGAAGGTAAAATCGATCGCTTCATTGGCCGTGATGAGGTTGAAGAGTATCTTCACCTCCACGCACTAGAAGATGATACCGATTACATCATTGGAGTCTTTTTAGTTGGAGCATATCAAGAGACCTTAGGAGATTTACATAACCTCTTTGGTGATACGAACGTCATTAGTGTTACTTGCGCAGAGAATGGAAACTTCCTTTTACATAACGAACTTGATGGAGATACAGTTGCCGATGTGTTAAGTTATGTCGAATATGATCCTAAGCAACTTGAGGCCCTTATTCGGATTAAAGCCGAAAAGGCCGTAAGTGAAGGTACAATAACAGCCGTACAACGGCGTAAAATTATAAGTGCTTATTCAGCAGGTCTGAGAGGCTACACCTACTATGAAACTGATCAGGAGGACTAATCAGAGATGAAAAAACAACGTCTTGTTATTATTGGTGCTGGTGGAGTGGGTAATGTCGTTACGAAAAAAAGTGCCCGCATGGATGATCTTTATGAAGAGATCTTATTAGCCAGTAGGACCAAATCTAAAGCAGATGCTATTGCCAAAGAGTGTGGTCCCGTACCGGTAAAAACTGCCGCTGTCGATGCAGATAATGTGTCTGAAGTTGTAAAGCTTCTTAAGACATTTAGAGCCGACGTGCTTATTAATGTCGCTTTACCTTACCAAGACCTTCCTTTAATGGATGCGTGTTTGGAGGCAGGAGTTCACTACCTCGATACTGCAAACTACGAGCCAAAAGACAAAGCTGAGTTTGAGTATTCATGGCAGTGGGCATACGACGATCGTTATAAAGAAGCAGGCCTAACAGCCCTTCTTGGAAGTGGATTTGATCCAGGGGTAACCAATGTCTTTACCGCTTATGCGGCAAAGCACTACTTTGATGAGATTCATTACCTCGATATTGTCGATTGTAATGCAGGAAGTCACGGTAAAGCCTTTGCAACAAACTTTAACCCCGAAATCAATATTCGTGAAATTACTCAAAGAGGACGCTACTGGGAAAACGGTCAATGGATATCTACAGATCCCTTAGAAATCCACCAAGAGGTAGATTATCCCAATATTGGTCCCAAAGAGTCGTATCTCTTATTTCATGAAGAACTTGAAAGTTTAGTAAAGCACTTCCCTACGATCAAAAGAGCTCGCTTTTGGATGACCTTCAGTCCTCAATACATTAATCACCTTCAAGTCCTTCAGAATGTAGGGATGACCAGTATTGAACCTATTACCTACCAAGGCCTTGAGATTCAACCACTACAGTTCTTAAAAGCTGTGCTTCCTGAACCCTCTTCTTTAGGAGAGAACTATGAAGGAGAGACCTCAATTGGGTGTCAAATTCGTGGAATCAAAGATGGGAAAGAGCGCACTTTATATATCTACAACAACTGTAGCCATCAAGAGGCATATAAAGATACTCAAGCACAAGCAGTGAGTTACACCACAGGTGTTCCAGCTTCCATTGGTGCACGCTTAATTGCAACGGATGTGTGGAAGAAACCTGGGGTGTGGAATATGGAACAATTTGATCCCGATCCCTTTATGGAGTTATTAGGTCCTGGTGGACTACCGTATGAAGTGATTGTTGATGGGAAGTTAGATTTTAACTCTTAGGAGAAGTATGAGTGATATTCTGAGATCAATAGAAAGGACTCCCGCATTTGTTGTCGAATACGATAAGTTTAAACGAAATGTAGATCTCATCGACTCTCTTCAACAAGATGCACCCGTTCAATTCTTATTGGCCTTAAAAGGCTTTGCGATGTTCTCGTTGTTTGATGATATCTCTTCAGTAGTGAGAGGAGCGACTGCTAGTAGCCTCAATGAGGCTCGCCTAGCCTCCTCTTACTTTAATGAAGTACATACCTATGCTCCTGCTTACCATCCTAGAGAAGTGAAAGAGATTGCCTCAATTGCAACTCATATGACATTTAACTCAGTAGCTCAGTATGAGATGCACCGAAGTCTATTAACTCACACACAAGCAGGTTTAAGAATTAATCCTGAGTACTCTACCGTAGAGACTGATTTATATAACCCATGTACCCCAGGCTCTCGCTTAGGAGTTCCTTCTAGTGAACTTACCACCCTTCCAGAGGGTATCAGTGGATTACACTCACACAACTTGTGTGAAAATGGAGCTTTTGAGTTACAACAAACACTTAAGCAAATAGAAACACTGTATAAAGAGCACCTTAGTTCTATTTCATGGTTGAACTTAGGGGGAGGACACTTAGTAACAAAAGAGGGATATGATACACAACTCTTTATTCGTACCCTCAGTGAATTTAAAGAGCGTTATCCCCACATTGAATTGATCGTAGAACCAGGAGCTGCTTTTGTATGGCAAACTGGTGTTCTGGTGGCGACTGTTTTGGATATCGTAAGTAATAATGGGGTAAAAACTGCTATGTTAGATACCTCCTTTGCCACCCATATGCCTGATACCTTAGAGATGCCTTACACTCCCACCTTACGTGATGCAACTATTGCTCAAGGGGGCATACGCTTAGGTGGGGCAAGTTGCTTAGCAGGAGATTGGGTCGGAGAGTATTCATTTAACTCACCACTTCAGGTAGGAGATCGCCTCATATTTGAAGATATGATCCATTACACCATGGTAAAAACAACAACCTTTAATGGGGTAAATCTCCCAGATATCGCCATCTTACAAGATGGAAAGATTAAAGTAGTAAAAGAATTTGGCTACGAAGATTATAGGAGTCGCCTCTCATGAGTGATTACTTTCTCAGTAGTGAAATTAAGCACTCGTCTCAAAAAGATGCAGATTTTACTGTTATCCCCTTCCCCCTTGAAAAAAGCGTCTCTTATGGATCAGGAACCAAAGATGGACCACAGGCAATTATAGAAGCATCTAGTCAACTTGAACTTGATGTAGAGGGGTATGAAGAGTTAGAACTCTTAAAGATTCATACCCAAAAACCCATTGATTGTTCCCCCTCTTCTCTTACAGAGATTTTTGAAGAGGGGAAACAAAGAATTCTGAGTTCATGGGAGAGTAATTCAATCAGTGTGTTATTAGGAGGAGAGCACTCCGTAACGAACAGTGCAATACAAGCAATAGATTACCTTTATAAAGAAGGAGAGGTAGGTATTCTTCAATTTGATGCTCATATGGATTTAAGAGATGAATATGAGAACTCTCCCTACAGTCATGCATGTGTGATGAAGCGAGCAGTAGATCACAACATCCCCATCTTTCAAGTGGGGGTTCGTAACTTTACCAAAGAGGAGATACTTGTTCGTCAAGCACACTCAATATCTTCACTTGATGCTTCACGTATTCACGCTATGCGTAGTGGTAGTCTCTCTTTTACTGAGGTTTCTTTAGCTGAAGATTTTCCCTCTAAACTGTATATCTCATTTGATGTCGATGCTTTTGATTCATCAGTGATGCCAGCAACAGGGACTCCAGATCCTGGAGGATTGTTTTGGTGGGAAGCTATACAATTATTAGAACACCTCTCTTTAAAGCGAGAGATTATTGGTTTTGATATTGTAGAGTTAGCTCCGATAGCACACCTTCATCATTGTAACTATACTGCTGCTAAACTCACCTACTTTTTAATGGCTCTAGCACATGCAAGAAATAACAAAGGGAGAGATCAATAAAGAACTCTCCCTTTTGTGTGTTTGTATCACCTACTCTACTTTTGTAGTACCCATACAGCTCCATGTCCTTTTCCATCACCTCGACATGGCGGGAAGCGTTTACCTACTTCCATTTCGACTTCTTTATCTTCGTGTTCGCTACACACATACGTACCAGCTTGTGTACACGTTAAGCCGGTTCTTGTGGTAATGCCATCATCTTCTTCTTGAACTACTGAAGGTTTCTTCTCTTCTTTCACAACAGGTGGTGGTGTAGATTTCTCTCTACACAAGCGAATAGAAGTTCTCCATACAAGGGCTAATATCACTAACAAGAGGATAATACCAATAATAGAAACTACGACATTACCGATTAAAGTTAAGGCGATAATAAAGATAACGACTAAAACAGCTGTGTATATCAGGGATTTTTTCAAATGTTGATCCACGGTTTGGGACCTCCTTTTTTTATTCGTCCATGAGATGCACAATCTGTAAGAGTAATTTCGGAATCATGAACGCACTATAATTAACATACGACCTTTACAGTGCTTTGACAAACGTGAGGCCACCGAAATAGTTGGTGGCCTCTAAAAGTGTTAATTTACACTACCTCTGGTTATGTTTAACCATATATTCGGTAAGTGCTTCGTCTAAGCCTCTACCGTACATCACAATCGGTTTATCTAACATGGTGTAACCATCACCACCAGCTGCCATAAAGTCGTTAGTAGCAAGGCGGTAGGTAGCATTACGATCGACAGCTTTTCCATCAACAAACAAGCGTTTAATTCTGTTACCAGGGTCACTAAATCGGCTATATACGATTTGTAAGTTTGCTGTTTGTGGGAAACCACCGTTGGTCTCTGGTAGCACTGAGTATCCCCACTCCATAGCGTCATACAGATCTTGACCGGTTACTTCAATCATCACCACTGTGTTGTTAAATGGTAATACAGAGATGATATCTCCACGGGTAACATTTCCTGCTTTAATAGAGGCACGTACTCCTCCACCATTAGTGATTGCCACATCAGCACCAGTTGCTTCTAACATAGCTTGAGCAACCATGGTTCCTAAGTTCGTTGGTCGAGTTCTATTTGTCTCACGCTCTCCATCTAAGTTGATAGGAGTATATGCAACAACTTCTTGAGTGACCGAAGTTAACAAAGCTTTTTGTGAAGCGATGTAAGAAAGTACTTGTGGATCTTCAGGGACGGTTGTGATTCCTGCCCATTGGGCTAATTCACTTGTTGAAGGATCTTTGACTTCTTCTTCGGAAATTAAGAATGCATACTCATCGACTACTTTTTTATTTCGAACACTGATTTCGACAACACCAACGTTCTTCATATACTCACCAGTTGAGACAATGAGTGTATCACCAACACGGTAGCCGTTTGGTAATGTGGTGTGACTATGTCCATCAACGATTAAGTCAATACCATGGATGTTGTTCGCAACAAATTCACTGTTCATACCGTACGATCCATCTTCATCGAGTCCTAAGTGGGCTAATAAGATGACATAATCGGATTTAGAGCGAACTTCATCGACTAAAGCTTGTGCGCCATAAAGGACTTCATCACTAGCAAATGAGAGACCTACTACGTTTTTAGGGTGAGTCTTAATTTCGGTATCTGGAGTTGTTGCTCCAATGACTCCGACAACAAACCCATCAAATGAGTAGAGTTGATATGGTTGGAATACCATATTTCCATCTCTATCAAGAATATTAGCAGAGAGGACTCTGAGGTTTGTATTCTCTTCAGCAAAGCGAGCTGCTTCAACTAAGCGCTCTTGACCGTAGTTAAACTCGTGGTTTCCAGGAACCATTGCATCATAGCCTAACATCGTTAAGAGCATAAATGAGGTTTCACCTTCAAAGAGGTTCGTTAACAGCGTTCCGTGAGAGACGTCTCCTGCATCAAGTAGGAGGATCTTATCGGTAATAGCTCTTCCCTCTTTAACTAAGGTTGCAAGTTTTGGATATCCAATACCCTCATCTCCCTCAATTCTTCCGTGAACGTCGTTGGTGTGAACAACATACAGATCAAAGTCTTTGTCGCTTCCACTCGATTTAACGATCACATCTTTATCAACAACAATAGGGGCAGGAGCAACTACTGGTTCTACTGCAACAACAACTTCCTCTTTCACAGGTTCTGCTTTAACAACAGGAGCTGGTGGAGGGGTGGTTGCACGAACGTAGTCTGCTTTCACCGAATCGATATAAGCTTGTACTTCAGGATGAGCAGGAACAAAATCAATTCCAGCCCATGAAGCTAAAGCACTTCGTTCAGGATTATTCACATCCATTGCGTTGATACGAATAGGAGTGACGCTGGTGGCTTTGCCACGAGAGACACTCACTTCTACAACACCTACACTATTGAGGTGACTAGTTCCACCGACGATAGTGGTATTGCCAACTTGGCGACCACTACCAGATACCATGGCATCTTTACCGTCGATAATAAGATCAATTCCATCGATGTTTTCTGCAATAAAGGTGCTGGTGATTCCATCGACATTACCAATGCTTCCTAAAAGGACAACAAAGTCGGCTTCTTGACGTACAGCATCTACTGCCCATTGGGCGTTTTCGATGATCTCGTCACTTAAGAAACTGAGTCCTTCTGTATTTTTAGGTGGAGCAGTAACTCCAGCAACTGCAACGACAAAGCCGTTGAAATCATACAGTTGGTAGGGTTGGAACACCCACTCCCCTTTAGGACTGAGGACGTTTGAACTTAATACTTTGATATTGGTCAGCTCTTCAGCTAAAGAGGCAGCTTGAATGAGGTAGCCTGCACCATAAGCAAAATCTGCAGGACCAGGTGCTACAGCGTCATAGCCTAAAGCATCAAAGAGCATTGCAATTGGCTCACCCATTAATCTTTCGACAACAGCACTTCCACTGAATGCATTACCTGCATCTAGTACTAATGTGTAGTCGCTTAAGGAGCTACCAAACTCTAAGCCTGTGGCGAGTTTTGCAAATCCGATACCTTCGTCTAAAGATCCAAGGATATCATTTGTGTGAGCAATGTAGATATCGAAGTCTGTGACTCGATCTTTTGCTTTCACGATAATATCGGTGGGAGCTTCTTTTCCTTCAACTTCGGAAGGGACGAATACTGGGACCACTGGAATCAGTGGTGCTGGTTCTTCTACTACTGCCACGACTGCTGGGGGGGCAGCAGGAACCACGACTGGTACGGTTGGTTCAATTACTTCAACTTTAGGTGTCGTCTGACAACTAAAGAAAGAAAACACTACCATTGAAACCAGTAAAATAGTGATAAGACTTTTTGAAAGATGTTTCACTTGTTTCCTCCTCTCGGATAACGTTACAAATCGAAATTACATTACTATCATAACACACTTATTTTGTGACGGTAACATAATTGTGTTCAAATGTATTTTTCCTTAACCATACCTTTGATTGAGGTAAAGCTCTTATAAAAAGGGCAAATAAAAACCTGTGACAGATTTTACCACAGGTTCTCACTTAATGAATGTATTAATTACATTAATTCTTTTGGCTTACGTGCTGTATTACCGCTTTTCTCACAGTAAGCAACGTGACGAAGTTTACCGTTCTCAAAGACAGATTTCATTTTAATCACTCCGCCCCAACGACTGGTTAGTACTTTATCTGCTCCACGACGAGCGTTTTTTGAAATTCCACCACTCATATATCTATCCTCCACTTAACGTTTCAAACACTATTATCAGAATCCTACTATACCAAAACTCAAGATGTTGGTCAAAGGTCAAACGCTCATCATCAAACTCTTTGTGTGATTGTCACTGTGAGCAGTTAGATATACATTACAAAGGTATGAAGCAAAAACGCTCTTGGTTGCAAGAACTCTATTTATTACCGACTCATCTATATAGATTAATCATCTCCCCTTATATCCCCCGTTCTTGCATCTATAGTCCATCGTGTAGTGCCTATTTGGTTGAATCTGTTCGTAAGCATGGCATTTTTAAAGGCAGTGCACTAGGTTTTGCTCGTATTGGAAGATGCCACTCTTTGTTTATGGGAGGCTTAGACCCAGTACCAGAAGAGTTTAGCTGCACAGAAGTAAAAAAAGGGTATACCATCTTTAGAAAGAGCAAAAAGCATTCAAAGAAAAATTCTTCAAAAGAGGATTACTGAGCAATATCTTTGACAAACGTTATTAATACTTTTAATGCATTATCGTTATGTCCCCCTTCGGGGATGATGATATCGGCAAACTCTTTGGTTGGTTCGATAAAACTAAAGTGTCCTGGTCGCACCACTTCTAAGTATTGTCGCACTACTGACTCTACGGTTCTTCCTCGTTCACTCACATCCCGCTGTAATCGTCTAATGAAACGAATATCATCAGGGGTATCTACATAGAGTTTTAAATCCAGTAAATCACGAATAGTTTTATCGTGTAAGATCATTAATCCTTCAATAATCACTAAAGGACGTGGGTTTACTACGATTGTCTCTTCTTTTCTTCGGTGGTGGACAAAATCATATTGAGGCATCTCAATAGATTTGCACTGCTTAAGCAGAGAAAGATGTTCATAGAGTAATTGTGTGTCAAAGGCATCGGGGTGATCAAAATTATAGGCAGTGATGTTCTCATTACTAATGTATTCAGCTGATCGGTAGTAGTTATCTTGAGGAATAAAGACAAATTCAGTGATTACTTCACTGATCTTACGGACAATGGTCGATTTACCTGATCCAGAGCCGCCAGTAATTCCTATTATTCTGACATCCATGGTGCTCTCTCTTTAATTTGTCCTTCAGCTAAGAGTGCTTGTACTCCCCAAGCGTATGAGAGTTCTTGTTCAACGACATACCACCTAAATTGTTTTAACTCTTCTGGAATCATCGTATCTCCCTTTCTTTTGGAGTCGTAAATATCGTGGTAATCAACAGGTGGCAGGTAGGCAAACATCACATGGTGGTAAATCTCTTCTTCTCCTTGGCGGTGCCACACTTCCCAAAAAGAGGAGTTAATCATCTCAAGCGGTGGAACCGCTTGAATGATTACACTATCTTGTATGTACGTTACGATCCAGTTGTGTTTCTCATAGGCACGGTATGTCTCAATTGGGTCGGGAAACAGTGCTTTAAAGGAGACTCCTAATAAGGAGAAGGCTTTAGCAAGTTCTAACTGACTAAGGTGAGTGTGTGTC
>Ga0172382_10005385_pt1 | contig 19100 bp, 15 predicted proteins | sample Leawel138RmetaG_FD_122245 | JGI IMG/M metagenome (GOLD analysis project Ga0172382, IMG submission 122245) | Leachate microbial communities from a municipal landfill in Southern Ontario, Canada - Leachate well 138R metaG | ecosystem: Engineered > Solid waste > Landfill > Unclassified | place...
CGCAGCCGGGCATACAGTTCCGCCTGAACCGCCTGGAAGTAGGGCATGACGAACATGATGCCGATCCCGCAGAGCAGACCGCCCAGGATAAACCAGCCAATGAAGGACAAGTCAAGCACGAAGATGCCCCACTTGTGGCCCCGGGTCAGCTGCATGGACAGCTTAAGGGCCCGTTTGTAACCGATCTGGGGGTTGTCAGCCAGGATCCAGGGGGTCATCCGGTAGCTGTACCCCTTGATGATCACCGGCAGGGCCAGCAACGATGACGCGAGCATCAGCAGCAGGAAGAAGGTCAGACGGGCCGCTTCAAAACCGCCTAGCCAATTATAGAATTGATCCGGGATTGCGTAGCCGGACCAGCCCAGGTTTTCGCCCAGGAACTGGATGATCACCCACGTGACGCCGCCAAGCAGCGGGATCATCGCCAGCAGGCTCCACAAGAACAGGAAGAGGTTCATCCAGAGCATGCCGCCGACGGTCTTCATGTAGCGGCCCTGCTTGAAGTGGCTGAACAGCATCCCGATCGAGGGAACTGCCGCCGACTCACGGCTGCGCGAGAACCAGCGGTCGCTGCCGACCTGGACAACCGGACTGACAAAGATGGCGTAAGCCACGCCGGCCAGGCCGGCCAGCACGACGAAGAGGATCATGACGAAGACAAAGCCGCCGGCCCAGCCCATCGGGAAATCGCCCTGGCTGAAGCGGCTGAAAAAGTCGCGCCACTGCCCGTTGAACATGTCGTTGAAATTGCCGTTTCCCTGGCGGAAGTCCCGCATATTGAAGCTGTAGCTTACAATACCGTTGCCGGATGCCAGGATTCCCGTGATGAACATGACCGCAAATGCCTGCCAGTACTTGTTGGTCAGGTTCTGCTTGGCCTGCGATTTCAATTCGCTGCGACGCCACATACGGTTGCCCTCCCTTTTTTGCATACACCACTATTATAGCGGATTGCCGGAACTCTTGCAGCGTCCTTTTTTTCATGGTAACGTGAAAGCGCCGGATACGATTCGACCGGCCACGCAGCGCGCAGGGAGGTTCGAAACCATGCCTTACCATTATGATCCTGTCCAGGACGGCACACCGGATTTTATCGAAGAGCTTTCCGGCGCCATCACCGCCGTGCCCGGCATCCGGGCCGCCGGCGTCGCCTGCGGACTGAAAAAAAACCGTCAGAAAGACCTGGCCCTGATCGTCAGTGACAGCCCGGCCCAGGCGGCCGGCGTCTTCACCCGCAACGTGGTCACGGGCCATTCCCTCCAGCTGACCCGCAGCCAGATCGCTGCCGGTCTGGCCAGGGCCGTGGTGATCAACTCCGGCAACGCCAACGCCTGTGTCGGTGAAGATGGCCTGTCTGACGCCCGGGCGATGGCCGGCCAGGTCGCCGCCTCGCTGGGCTGCCCGCCGGAGCAGGTCATGACCGGTTCGACCGGCGTGATCGGGCACCGGCTCGACATGACCGCCGTCAGCCGCGGCATTTCTCTGGCGTGCGCCAACTTGTCCGCGTCAGAAGAAGGCGGCCACAGCGCCGAAGAAGCGATCATGACCACCGACACCCGTCCCAAGGAGTGCGCCGTGCGCTTCGAACTGGGCGGCAAGCCGGTCACGCTGGCCGGCATGGCCAAGGGCTCCGGCATGATTCACCCCAACATGGCCACCATGATCGGCATTCTGGCCACAGACGCGAGCATCCCCGCCAGCCGCCTGCAGGTCTTGCTGCGCCAGGCAATAAGCTCCACCTTCAACCGCGTTTCGGTCGACGGCGACACCAGCGTCTGCGACATGGTGCTGCTTTTAGCCAACGGCCAGGCGGCCCACGCCGAGCCAAAAGCCGGATCGGAGGATGAGCAGAAGTTCCTGGCCGCCCTGACCTATGTCTGTGCCCGGCTGGCCCGCTCGATCGCATCCGACGGCGAAGGCGCTACCAAGCTGATCGATATCCGCGTTACCGGCGCCCGCGACGCGGCCGATGCCGAGCGGATTGTGCTGGCTGTCGCCAAGTCGCCGCTGGTCAAGACCGCCCTGTTCGGCGAGGACGCCAACTGGGGGCGTATACTGACTGCCGCCGGCTATTCCGGCGCCGCTTTCGATCCCGCCCGCTGCGACATCTTTCTTGGGGACCTGATGGTCTGTGCCGGCGGCACAGCCCTGCCGTTCGACGAGTCGGAAGCCAAACGCATCCTCAGCCAGCCGGAGATCCTGATCCTCATCGCGCTGGGCGAGGGGGAGGCCTGTGACCATATCTGGACCTGTGATTTCTCCTATGACTACGTCCGGATCAACGGCAGCTACCGCAGCTGAACGAAAAAAGCCCTGGTTCGCCAGGGCTCTTTTTTCATATGCGCGCGTGTTTTGCGTTATCAGAGCATATCGAACTCGATCTTGCCATCCTTCAGGTCAGCTGAAACGGCAATCTTGCCCTGCAGCTTGCCCGATAGGATCAGGTCGGACAGGGGATCCTCGAGCAGGCGCTGAATCGTCTTACGCAGCGGCCGCGCGCCATACTTGGGGTCGTAGCCCTTTTCCGCCAGGAGATCCTTGACCGCGTCCGTGACGACGAAACCGAAGCCCTTCTCTTTCAGCTGCCGGATCACGTCCTGCAGCATCAGGTCGACGATGGACCGGATCTCGTCCCGGCTCAGCTCGTGGAAGACGATGATCTCATCGACGCGGTTGAGGAATTCGGGCCGGAACATTTCCTTGAGGACAGTCTGAACCCGGCTTTCCAGAGCGACATGCCCCTCGGCGCCGAACCCGAAGGCATTCGCCTTGAGGGTTGTGCCGGCATTGGACGTCATGATGATGATCGTGTTCTCAAAACTGACCAGCCGTCCGTGGCTGTCGGTCAGACGGCCGTCGTCGAGGATCTGGAGCAGGATGTTGAACACATCGGCGTGGGCCTTTTCGATCTCGTCGAGCAGGATGACGCTGTAGGGCTTGCGCCGGATCTTCTCGGTCAGCTGACCGCCGTCGTCGTAACCGACATAGCCGGGCGGCGACCCGATCAGCTTGCTGACCGTGTGCGGCTCCATGAACTCGGACATGTCCAGGCGCACCATCGCGTCTTCGTTCTCGAACATCGCCTCGGCGACCGCCTTGACCAGCTCGGTCTTGCCGACGCCGGTAGGGCCGACGAAGATGAACGACGCTGGCTTATGCTTCTTGCCAAAGCCGGCCCGATGACGGCGGATTGCCCGGGACAGGGCGGAAACCGCCTGCTCCTGTCCGATCAACCGCTTATGCAGCCGCTCCTCCAGATGGAGCAGCTTATCGGTCTCTGTTTCGCTGATGCGCTGCACGGGGATGCCGGTCCACATCTCGACGACGCGGGCGATATCCTCGGTGCTGATCGGAGTCGGCTGGTTGTCCTGTTCCAGTCCGCTCAGTTCCTTTTCGGCGCGCAGCAGGCGGGAACGCAGCTCGGCCTGCTTCTCGTAGAGCTGGACATCCTCCGGGCTGGAAGAGATCTTGCTTTCCAGGTCTTCCTGCTCGTGCTTCAGGTCATCGAGCGTTGCCCGGCACTGGTCCAGCTTGACCAGGGTCGTGTCGGCCAGATTGGCGTTCGAGCCGGCTTCGTCGAGCAGGTCGATCGCCTTGTCCGGCAGGAACCGGTCCGTGATGTAGCGGTCGGCCATCCGGACGGCGGTCTCGATCACCGCGTCGCTGTAGGTCACGTGGTGGTGGTTTTCGTAGTAGTCGCGGATGCCCTTCAGAATCTCGACCGACTCGGCGGCCGACGGTTCGTCGACGATCACCTTCTGGAAGCGGCGCTCCAGCGCGGAATCTTTCTCGATATAGCGGCGGTACTCATCCAGGGTCGTCGATCCGATCACGCGGATCTCGCCCTTGGCCAGGGCGGGCTTGAGGATGTTGGCCGCGTTCATGGCGCCCTCGGCGTCTCCGGCGCCCATGATGTTGTGCAGCTCATCGATCACCAGGATGATATTGCCGGACCGGCGCGCGTCGTCGACAACCCCTTTCATGCGGCTCTCGAACTGGCCGCGGAACTGGGTGCCCGCCACCATGGCGGTCATATCCAGCAGATAGACCTCCTGGTGCAGCAGCTTGGCCGGGACTTCCCCGGCGCTGATCTTGACGGCGAGGCCTTCGGCGATCGCCGTTTTGCCCACGCCCGGCTCGCCGAGCAGAACAGGGTTGTTCTTGGCCCGGCGGTTAAGGATCTGGATCACGCGGGCCAGCTCTTTCTGCCGGCCGATGATCCGGTCGATCTTGCCATCACGCGCCTTGAGCGTCAAGTTGGTGCCGAACTGGTCGAGGAACTTGCGCTTGCGGTCCGGCCGCGCCCGTTCCGGGCCGCGCTCGCCGTTCGGGCTGCGCCGGGTCTCCGGGACCTCCTCCGACTCGCCGCCAATCGCAGCCGGCAGCAGTTCGTTCGTCTCCCGGCCCTCCGGCAATTCGCCTGTCTCCTCGCTCTCCTGCCCGACCATGTTTTCCAAATCGAAGCTGCCGCTGATCAGGGACTTGAACAAGCCCTCCGGCGTCTGCCCGTCCATCTGGCTCATGACCCGGTTCATGCGCTCGGTCAGTTCGTCAATGTTGCTGTCGTTGATGCCGGCCTTGGCAAACAGCTCGTCCATGCCGCCCAGGCCGGTCCGGTAGGCGCATTTCAGGCAAAGCCCCTCGCTGATGCGCTGGCCGTTCTCAAATCGCGTCGTGAAGACGACGGCGACATTTTTTTTACACATGACACATTTCGTCATCGGTTTCTATCTTTTCCTTCCTGCCGCGACCCCTGAAAGGGCCTGCGGGTCAAAAATCGTATCCTGTTCGTCAGCCTGACCAGTCCGGCCCTGGCCTGACGTTATCTCGGCCGGTTCCGGATACCTCTCGAGGATGTGTTTGAGGTAATGGCCGGTGTAGGAGTTTTCGGCTGAGGCCACAGCCTCCGGTGTGCCTTCGGCGATGACCATCCCTCCGGCGTCGCCGCCTTCAGGTCCGAGATCGATGATGTAATCCGCTGTCTTGATGACATCAAGGTTGTGCTCGATCACCAAAACGGTATTACCATTGTCTGTCAGGCGGCTTAAAATGTCAACCAACTTGTGCACGTCGGCCACGTGCAGGCCGGTCGTCGGCTCGTCCAGGATGTAGAAGGTCCGTCCGGTGCCGCGGCGCGACAGTTCGGTCGCCAGCTTGACGCGCTGGGCTTCGCCGCCGGACAGCTGAGTCGACGGCTGGCCGAGACGGATGTAGCCCAAGCCGACATCCTGCAGCGTCTGCAGCTTGCGCGCGATGCGCGGGATCGGCTCGAAGTAGGCCAGGGCCTCGTCGACCGTCATGTCCAGCACCTCGGCGATATTCTTGTTCTTGTAGCGCACCTCAAGCGTCTCGCGATTGTAGCGCTTGCCCTTGCAAACGTCGCAGGTGACGTAGATGTCCGGCAGGAAATGCATCTCGATGCGGTTGACGCCGTCCCCGGCGCATGCTTCGCAGCGGCCGCCGCGTACGTTGAAGCTGAACCGGCCCGGTTTGTAGCCGCGCGAGCGGGCGTCCTGCGTGGCCGCAAACAGCTGGCGGATCAGGTCGAACACGCTGGTGTAGGTCGCGGGATTCGAGCGCGGCGTGCGCCCGATCGGCGACTGGTCGATCGCGATAACCTTATCGAGCCACTCCAGGCCCTCGATGGCGTCGCAGGCGCCGGGGAAACGGCGGGCGCCGTTGAGGTCGCTGGATAGTTTTTTGAGGATGATCCCGTTGACCAGTGAGCTCTTGCCGGAGCCCGATACGCCGGTGACGCAGGTCATCACGCCCAGCGGCACCTTGACGTCGATGTTCTTGAGGTTGTTCTCGCGGGCACCGCGCACCATCAGGAAATGGCCGTCGCCCGGACGGCGCCGGGACGGGATCTCGATGCGCAGCTTGCCGCTCAGGTACTGGCCGGTCACCGAGTTCGGGTTGGCCATGATGTCGTCGGCCGTCCCGCAGGCCACGACCTCGCCGCCATGCTCGCCGGCGCCCGGCCCCATGTCGACGATATAGTCGGCCTCGCGCATCGTCTCCTCGTCGTGCTCGACGACCAGGACCGTGTTGCCCAGGTCGCGCAGCCGCTTGAGCGTACCCAACAGGCGCTTATTGTCGCGTTGGTGCAGTCCGATGCTTGGTTCGTCAAGAATGTAAAGGACGCCCATCAGGCCGGACCCGATCTGGGTGGCCAGGCGGATGCGCTGGGCTTCGCCGCCGGACAGCGTGGCGGACGCCCGCGCCAGCGTCATGTAGTCCAGTCCGACATCGACCAGGAAGGCCAGCCGGGCGTCCAGCTCGCGCAGGATCTGCGCGGCGATGGCCGCCTGGCGCTCCGTCAGGCTGAGCTGGTGCAAAAATGCCCGTGCCCGCCGGATGGGCAACGTGGTCAGTTCATGGATGTTGCTGCCACCGACCGTAACGGCCAGGCTGGCCGGCTTGAGCCGGGCGCCGTGGCAGGCCGGACAGGGCGTGACCGACATAAACTGCTCGTAGTAGGCCTTCATGTCATCCGAGCTGGTCTCGGCGTAACGCTTCTCCAGGCTCGGCACGACCCCGGACCAGTCGCTGCGGTAGGTGCTGCCGCGGGCATACTTGCTGTTGGAGGTGTCAATATTCAAAACTTCGCCCGCGTTGCCGAACAAGATAATCTTGCGGACCGGTTCCGGCAGGTCGCGAAACGGCGTCTTCAGGGAGAACTTATACCGTTTGGCCAGCGCCTCGGCAAAGGCGCGCGCCCAGCTGGTATGCTCGGCGAAGTTCCAGCCTCCGGCCTGGATGGCGCCGTCGTCGAGTGACAGCTTGTCGTCAAAGACGACCAGCTCGGGATCGATATGGCTCATCTGGCCCAGGCCCGTGCACTGGGGGCAGGCACCGTAGGGGTTGTTGAACGAGAACATCCTGGGCGTGATCTCTTCCAGGCTGATGTTGCAGGCGTGGCAGGCGAAATTCTGGGAAAAGACGACCTCTTCACGCCGGACCTCTTCCTCCCCGCTTTGCGGATCGATCCGGGCCGGCAGCTCGACATGGGCCAGAGCTAACCCGCTGGCAAGCTCCAGCGCCATCTCCAGAGAATCGGTCAGGCGCCGGCTCAGGCCGGGCCGGATCACGAGGCGGTCAAGCACCACGTCGATCGTGTGCTTGACGTTTTTTTCCATCTGGATCTCCTCGTCCAGCTCGCGCACCGCGCCGTCGACACGCACCCGGACGTAACCGGCCTTGCGGAAGTCCTCGAGCAGCTTGACGAACTCGCCCTTGCGCCCGCGCACGACCGGTGCCATCACGATCAGGCGGCTTCCCTCCGGATAGCGCAGCAGGCTGTCCACCATCTGGTCGACCGACTGGCGCTCGATCTCCCGGCCGCACTGGGGGCAGTGCGGCGTACCGACGCGGGCAAAAAGCAACCTCAGGTAGTCGTAGATTTCCGTGACGGTGCCGACTGTCGAACGCGGGTTGCGGCTGGTCGTCTTCTGGTCGATCGAAATCGCCGGCGACAAGCCGTCGATATGGTCGACGTCCGGTTTCTCCATCTGGCCGAGAAACTGGCGGGCATACGACGACAGCGATTCGACATAGCGTCGCTGACCCTCGGCATAGATGGTGTCAAAGGCCAGAGACGATTTGCCTGAACCCGACAGGCCGGTCAGGACGACCAGCTTGTCGCGGGGAATCTCCAGGCTGATGTTTTTAAGGTTGTGTTCGCGCGCGCCGCGAATCCGGATAGCAGGCTGCATGTCTCTTCTTCTCCTTAAGTCAGTCCAGTGTTGTAAAACCAAACATATGTCCGTCATTCATTATACCAGATGATCATACGCTGTACAGAGGTTTTTTTCCGTAACACGCGGCGCACCCGTAAAAAATAAGGGCTTGCGCCCCTATTTTGGCCATGGTATAATAGCACGCGCACACGGCCCTATGGTCAAGCGGTCAAGACGCCGCCCTCTCACGGCGGAAACAGGAGTTCGATTCTCCTTAGGGTCACCAGGAAAAGCTGCCGTCCTCCCGGACGGCAGCTTTTTTCAGTTCACGTCCTCGCGCGACGCGATCGGCTGGTAGCCGCGCCGCTTCTGGACACACTTGTAGGCCGGCCGGATGATGCGGCCGCCGCTGACCAGCTCCTCAAGCCGGTGGGCACTCCAGCCTGCGATACGGGCCGCGGCGAAAATCGGGGTGAACAGCTCCGGCGGGATGCCCAGCATCTTGTAGATAAAGCCGGAATAGAAGTCGACGTTGGCGCAGACCACCTTGTCGCTCTGCTTGAAACCGCGGAAAACCTCCGGCGCCAACCGCTCCGTCAGCAAATAAAGCTCGTACATCTCCTCCTGGCCGGACTCGTAAGCCAGTGCGCGCGCGTAGTCGCGCAGCAGTTTGGTGCGCGGATCTGACAGCGTATAGACCGCGTGCCCGATGCCGTAGATCAGGCCGCTCTTGTCGTAGGCTTGCTTTTTGAGCACGCGCACCAGGTAGTCGCTGATCTGGCCTTCGCTGCGCCAGTTCTGGACGTTCGCGGCCAGGTCCTGCATCATGTCGAAGGCCCGGCTGCTGGCGCCGCCGTGCTGCGGGCCCTTGAGCGAGCCGATCGCCGCGGCGATGACGGAAAAGGTGTCCGACCCGGTCGATGTCACCGCGTGGGTGACAAACGACGAGTTGTTGCCGCCGCCGTGCTCGGCGTGCAGCACCAGGGCCAGGTCGAGGATCCTCGCCTCCAGGTCGGTGAACTGGCCGTCGGGCCGGATCAGGGCCAGGATATTCTCCGCCGTCGTAAACTGTGGTTTGGGCGTGTGCAGGAACAAGCTCTGCTTGTCGACATAGTGGCGTTTGGCCATGTAGGCCTGGGATATCAGGATCGGGAATCGGGCGATCAGCTGGATACACTGGCGAAGCACGTTCTCGATCGCCAGGTTCTCCGGATCACTGTCGTAGGGGTACAGGGCCAGCACCGTGCGGGCCAGCTTGTTCATGATGTCCGGGCTGGGCGCCTTGAGGATCATGTCCTCGGTGAAATTGTCCGGCAGGTTGCGGTAGCTGGCCAGGAGATCCTCGAACAGGCTCAGCTGGCCGGCCGTCGGCAGCTCGCCGAACAGCAGCAGGTAGGCTGTCTCCTCAAATCCGAAGCGCTTGTCTTCGTAAAACCCGGTAACTAGTTCGGAAATCTCGATGCCGCGGTAGAACAATCGCCCTTCGACCGGAATCCGGTCGGCGTCGTCCATGATGTAGGAAAAGACCTCGCCGACTTCGGTCAGCCCGACCAGGACGCCGGTTCCGTCGTCGTTGCGCAGCCCGCGCTTGACGCTGTAACGTCCGTAAAGGGCCGGGTCGATGCGGCTCTTGGCCGCCGAATCGGCAGCCAGCTGCATAATCAGGGCTGTTCTGGTGTTTTCGTCCATCGGTTATCCTCCTGTAGGTGCGTAACGGTCCGGTAGCTGTCCTTGGCCCTGGCGATATGGCGGCGCATCGCCTGCTCGGCCAGGCGGCTGTCCCGTTTGCGGATCGCGTCCACGATTGCGGCATGCTCCTCGAGCTGGCCGTGGCACCGGCCGGAGCCGGACAGGGAGACCAGCCTTGCTTCGCGGGTCTGAATGTTGATCGGAGCGAGGATCTTATGCAGAATCTTGCTGCCGCTGCCGGCAAAAACCTGGTCGTGAAACGCCGCGTCCAGATCCTGCAGGCCGGACAGGTTGTCCGGCTTGTCCCGGGTCAAAGCCACTTCTGCTTCGAAAATGTGTTCCAGTTCCGCGCGCTGGCTGTCGGTCATGTTGAGTGCGGCCCGGGCCGAGGCCAGGCTTTCCATCCGGCTGCGCACTTCGTATAGGTCAAGGATGTCCTGGTCGGTGAAGCGCTGCACAATCACCGAACGGTTGGGGCTGGAGACGACCAGGCCGTCCAGCTCCAGCTGGCTGAACGCTTCCCGGACCGGCGTCCGGCTGACCCCGAGTTCCTGCGAGACGCGTGCCTCGGTCAAGGCCATCCCGTTCTGGTAATGCCCCTGCAAGATCCAGTCCCGCAGCTGGTGATAGACGCGCAGGCGCAGCCCGCCGCGCTGCCGGATGCTTTTTACTGCCATGCTCGCCGCCTCATTTCGCCTGTCTACTCACGTGGCTCGCCGCGTGAAGTTAAGCAGCCCGCCGGCCAGCAGCACATCCGCCTGGCGCCGCGAGAGCGGCAGCTCACAGCTGATGACGGTGTCCTGGGTCAGGTTTTTGACCAGCAGCGGCTCGCCGCGGACCAGCTTTTCAAGCTGCTTCTCCACCTGCTCGATCACCAGATCGTCCAAGTCGCCGATTCCGTCATAGTCTTCAGGACGGACGAAGGACAAGGGCAAGATGCCGTTGTTGATCAGGTTGGCCATGTGGATGCGGGCAAAGGACTTGGCCAGCACGGCCTTGACGCCCAGCTGCAGCGGCGCCAGGGCCGCGTGCTCGCGGCTGGATCCCTGGCCGTAGTTGGTCCCGGCGATGATAAAGCCGCCGCCGTTTGCCTTGGCGCGCGCGGGGAACTGCGGATCGCAGGGCGCCAGGCAAAAATCGGCCAGGTAGGGGATGTTGGACCGGAAGGGCAGCAGCTTGGCGTTGGACGGCATGATGTGGTCGGTCGTGATGTTGTCTTCGACCTTGATCAGGGCCTTGCCGGCCAAATCGCCCTGGAGCGGCCGGTTGACCGGAAACGGCTGGATGTTCGGCCCGCGCACGACCGGAACGTCCTCGCCCGCGGGTGCCGGATCGATGATCATGTTGTCGTTGACAAAGAAATGGTCCGGCATCGCGACAACCGGCGCCGTGCCGCTGTCGCGCGGGTCGGTCAGGACGCCGGTCAGGGCACTGGCCGCAGCCACTTCCGGGCTGACCAGGTAGACCTGGGCTGACGCGGTGCCGGAACGGCCAAAGAAGTTGCGGTTGTTGGTCCGAAGCGAGATGGCGTCGGTACGCGGCGCCTGGCCCATGCCGATGCACGGTCCGCAGGCCGATTCAAGAATACGCGCGCCGGCGGCGATCATGTCGGCCAGGGCGCCGTTTTCGGCCAGCATGGTCAGGACCTGGCGCGACCCGGGCGCGATGACCAGCGAGACATCCGGGTGTACGGTCTTGCCGCGCAGGATGGCGGCGGTCTTCATCATGTCCATGAATGACGAATTGGTGCAGCTGCCGATGGCCACCTGGTCGACCTTGATCGGACCGATCTCGCGGACCGGTGCGACCCGGTCCGGGCTGTGCGGCTGTGCCGCCAAAGGTTCGAGCGTTGCCAGATCGATCGAAAGCGTCTCGTCATAGACCGCGTCCTCGTCAGCGTCCAGCGCCTGCCAGTCCGCTTCCCGCCCCTGGGCGGCCAGGAACTTGCGGGTGTTCTCGTCGCTGGGAAACAGCGATGTCGTCGCTCCCAGTTCGGCGCCCATGTTGGTGATCGTGGCGCGTTCCGGAACCGTCAGGCTGCAAATGCCCTCGCCGGCGTACTCGATGATGCGTCCGACCCCGCCCTTGACGGTCATGCGGCGCAAGATCTCGAGGATAATGTCCTTGGCGCTGACCCAGGGGCGCAGCCGGCCGGTCAGGTTGATCCGGACCAAACGGGGCATGGTCAGCCAGTACGGGCCGCCGCCCATGGCGACCGCGACATCCAGGCCGCCGGCACCGATCGCCAGCATGCCGATGCCGCCGCAGGTCGGCGTATGGCTGTCAGAGCCGAGCAGGGTCTTCCCCGGCACGCCGAAGCGTTCAATGTGCACCTGGTGGCAGACGCCGTTGCCCGGCTTGGAAAAGCGGATGCCGTATTTTTTAGCAACGCTCTGGATATACATATGGTCGTCCGCGTTCTCAAAACCGGTCTGCAGCGTGTTGTGGTCGATGTAGGCGACCGACAACTCGGTTTTCACCCGCTCCAGGCCAATCGCCTCGAACTGCAGATAGGCCATCGTTCCGGTCGAATCCTGCGTCAGCGTCTGGTCGATGCGGACGGCGATTTCCTGTCCGGCTTCCATGCGGCCGGAAAGCAGGTGCTTTGCGATGATTTTCTGGGCCAGGGTCATTCCCATGTGGTCGTCCTCCCGTTTGATGTGTTCCCGGACAAGGCGTCCCCGTCGTGGGTCCGCGCGGTTTGCCGCCATGATCCGGCAGCATTTCCGGTTGCCCGGAGTCGCGTCCTCTGGACGCGGCCGGTACGCTGTCATGCGATAAGACAAGAAACAAAGTCTATTTTAACACAGGACCGGCCGTTTGCTCAACCGACCAGGGTCCGCCCTTCCGGGTAGACCGGCTCCTTGTGTGCCCGGGTTTGCATGGCGAGGCTGATCGCGAACGACGCCGGGCCGACCCGGCCCAGGTACATGACCGGGGTCAGGATCGCCCAGGTCCAGGGGTCGAGCCCCGGTGTGCCGGCCGATGACAGGCCGACTGTGGCAAAGGCCGAGGTCGCCTCGAAGAGCAGGTCGAGAAAGGAAAAACGGCCGTTGTCCAGCGATGGCCGCTCGACAAACGACAGCAGGAGCGTCACGGACAAGACGATGCTCATGGAAAGACCGACGATCGCGAACGCGCGCGTGAACGTTTCGCGCGGCAGGCGGTGGCGCATCAGGATGATGTTGTCCCGGCCGCGGATGTCCGACAGAATGGTCGCGGCCACGATCGCGAACGTCGTGATCTTGATGCCGCCGCCCGTCGACCCGGGCGCCGCGCCGATAAACATCAGGATCACCGTCGCGAACTTGGCGCCGTGGGAAAGGCCGACCTGGTCGACCGAGTTGAAGCCCGCCGTGCGGCTCGTGACCGACTGGAAAAAGGCATCCAGCAGCCGGCCAGTGCCGACGGTCCCCAGGAACAGGACGGTGCCGGCTGCCAGCAGGATCCCGGTCCAGGCGAGCACCACTTTGCTGTGGAACTTGAGGCGGTGCGAGCGGGGCAGTTCGAGCAGGTCGGACCAGACGACGAAGCCCAGCCCGCCCAGGATGACCAGGAGCGCGACGGTCAGGATCAGGACCGGATCGGAGCGGTACGCGACCAGGCTGCTGAACGGACCGCCGGCGGTGTCGCCCATCAGGTCGAAGCCGGCGTTGCAGAAGGCGGACACGGCCATGAAAAAGCCCTTGCCGAGTCCGCGCGCCCAGCCCAGACTGGAGGCCAGGCGCCAGGAGAGAACAAGGCCGCCGGCAAACTCGATCACCAGCGTGATCAGGACGATCTTGCGCACCAGGCGCATCACGTCGGTGAAGCTGAAGCTGGCCGTCGATTCCTGGGCGGTCACCATCGTCTTGAGCGTCGCTTTTCTGCGCATGAAGGTGTAGAAAAAGCTGGTGATCGTAACCAGCCCCAACCCGCCGATCTGGATCAGGGCCAGGATGACAAGCTTACCGAACAGCGACCAGTGTGTCGCGGTGTCGACGGTGACCAGGCCGGTGACACAGGTCGCGGATGTCGCCGTGAACACGGCCTGGAGCAGCCCGATGCTGCGTCCGTCCCGGCTGGCAAAGGGCAGCAAAAGCAGCGCGGATCCGATCAGGATAACCAGCAAAAACGACAGGGAGATGACGCGTCCCGGGCGGGCGTTGGCCCAGCGCAGGAACGGGCTTTGCTTGGATTTTCGGACAACGGCCATGGCGGCGCTCCTGTTTGGATCACATGCGGTCAGCGCACCATCTTTTTCCAGATGATGTCGTATTCGCTTTCATCGCAGACCAGCAAAATGGTGTCTTTGCTGTGCATCATGAGGTCGCCGCGCGGCATCTCGATGCTGCCGTTCTCGCGGGTGATCATGACCACCTTGCTTTTTCCGGGGAAATTGTACTGCTGCAGCGTCCGCCCGGCGGCATCCGAACGCTCCGAGAGCTTGAACTCGACGATACGCTTGGTCGATTTTTCGATCGCGTAGGCGACGCGCATCCCGATGTAGTCGATTTCCTGCTCGATGATGTCCGCCAGGATCTGGGTGCCGGAATAGACCCGGTCGACGCCCAGCAGATGGAACATCTCGGTGTTCTTGGGGTTGTTGACCCGGGCGACGGTCCGCTTGACATTGAAGCGGTTCTTGGCGATCTGGCAGCCGACCAGGTTGTTCTCGTCCTTGCCCGTCGCCGCGATGTAGAAATCGGCGTCCTGTAAATCGACTTCCTCGAGGACGCCGATGTTCGTGCCGTCGCCGTTGTAGACCCGGACCTCGTCAAACTCCGTCGCGATCCGCTCGCAGACCTCCTGTTGCTGCTCGACGACGGCGATGTTATGCCGGTACGGACGCAGCGTCTTGATCAGGTAATAGGCCAGCTTGCCGCCGCCGATGATGAAAATGCGCATCGATTGTGCCATGCGTCAGCCCCCCTGGCCCAGTTCCGCCAGAACCAGTTCGTCGCCGGCTTTAATTTCCAGGCCGGGATCGGCCAGCAGCAGCTCGTTCGCACGCAGGACGCCGAAGATCAGCCGGCCGGTTTCCGCGGTCAGGTTGGCCACCGTCTCACCGACGACATCCGGGCTGACCGGCGAGCGGCTGTAAAGGACCTGGCGGCCAAACAGGTTTTCCTGGCCAATTTCCTGTTCGCGGTTGATCCGGCGCAAAAAGGCCTGTACGGTCAGTTCAGTCGAACAGATGGCCTCCAGTCCGAACGATTCGAACACCGGGCGGCTGCCCGGGTTGAAAATGCGCGTGATGACGCGCGGCACGGAGAAGACATGTTCGGCGATCTGGGCCACCATGATGTTGATGTTGTCGTTTTGGGTGACAGCACAGACGACATCCGCCGTCTCGATGCCGGCCTGGCGCAGCACGTCGCGGTCGATCGGGACGCCGTTGATCTTGATGCAGTCCAGTTCGGACGCGGTCCGGAGCAGCTGGCTGTCGTTTTCGACGATGACGACGTCGTGGCCCTGGCCCACCAGGACACCGGCCAGTGAGGCACCGACTTTACCGCATCCGACGACGATGATTTGCATCGCACATGCACCTTACCCTTTCTTTAGTGATGATCCAGTTGTCTTTTCCGCATCATCGCGTAGGCACAGATCGCGGCGGCGGAGGCGGCGTTAAGAGACTCGGATCGCCCCGGCATGGGCACTGAGACCAGCGTGTCGGCCCGTGCTCGGGCTTCGCGGCTGATGCCGTGGGCTTCGCTGCCTACGAGCAGGGCCCCGCGGCCTGGCAGGGCTTCCGGCGGATTTTCGCCGCCGGGGTCGGCAGCGACCAGGGGCAGATTAGCCTCTTTAAGCCATTTTACCACGCCCGCCAGGTCTTCGAAAGCCAAAAGCGGGACATGGAAGACGGCGCCCATCGTCGCCCGCAGCACTTTCGGGTTCATGGGCCAGACGGTTCCCGAGGTCACCAGCACACCGTCAAAGGCGAAGGCGTCGGCGGTCCGGATCATCGTGCCCAGGTTGCCGGGGTCGCTGATCCCTTCGGCGACCAGGTAAAGGCCGTCCTTTTTCGCACCGGCCTGCGGCCGTTCCAGAAGCGGCGATGCGCAAATCAACGCGACACCCTGGGGATTGGCCGTGTCGCACAGGGCCCGGAACAACGCGTCGGGCAAGCTAAAACGGTCCAGCGTGTCCGGCAGCGTGTCCAGCCAGGCAGCCGCCGCGGTCTGCATCGTATCGGCCTGGAGCACGGCTTCGACCGCGACCCCTGCCGCGAGCGCGTCGGCGCACAAACGCTGCCCTTCCAGGAACACCTGGCCGCTTTTTTTCGAGCCGCGCGCGATGGCCTGCCAGCGTTTGTAGCGGGGATTATGCTTGCTTTCGATCCGGTGCGGCATCGGTCGCTCCTAAAAGCCATGAGGACGGGATCGTCCCGTCCTCACGCGTGTGCTGCCTTGATCCGGACTGGAGCCGCTCGGCGCGGCAGGCTGGTCACAGAGCCGCTTTCGCCTTGCTGCACAGCTCGGCGAAACCGGCCGGATCCTTGACCGCGATATCCGCCAGGACCTTGCGGTCCAGGGAAATGCGGGCGCGGCCAAGGCCGTTCATGAAGCGGCTGTAGGACAGGCCGTTCAGACGGGCGGCGGCGTTGATGCGCGTGATCCAGAGCTTGCGGAACTCGCGCTTCTTGTTGCGGCGGTCGCGGTAGGCGTAGCTTAAGGATTTCATCACCTGCTGGTTGGCGACCTTGAACAGCTTGCTCTTGTGGCCGAAATAGCCCTTGGCCAGCTTCAATATTTTCTTATGGCGTGCTTTGGTCCTGATCGACCTCTTGATCCGTGTCATATCGATATCCTCCGTTCAGTGCTGTGCGGTTCAGGCAGCCAGCTTATTTGTAGGGAATCAGCTGGCGGATGTTGTGCTGGTCAACCGAAGAAGCCAGGATGGTCTTGCGCAGGTTGCGCTTGCGCTTGGTCGACTTCTTGGCCAGGATGTGCTTCTTGAATGCCTGGGCCCGCAGCACCTTGCCGGTACCGGTAATCTTATATCTCTTTTTTGACGAGCTGTGTGTCTTCTGCTTGGGCATGTGCCAATCCTCCTCGTGATCCGTTCATCTGCTGTTAATTTTTGTGGGGCGCCAGGAACATCACCATGTTGCGGCCCTCCACTTTGGGTTCGCGGTCGACCTGGCCGAAGTCGGCGCAGGCTTGGGCGAATTTCTTCATGACATCGTAGCCGCGGCTGGTATAGGCCATCTCCCGGCCGCGGAACTTGATAACGACCTTGACGCGGTCGCCTTCCTCAAGGAAACGGCAAGCATTCTTGGTCTTGTACCCCATGTCGTGCTCTTCGGTCGTCATCCTGAAGCCGACTTCCTTGACACTGGTCGTCTTCTGGTTTTTCTTGGCTTCACGTTCTTTCTTGGCCAGTTCGAACATGTAGCGGCCGTAGTCCATGATCTTGCAGACCGGGTTGTCGGCCTGGGCGTTGATCAGGACCAGGTCCAGCGACTCCTCTTCTGCCTTCCTTCTCGCTTCAGCAATAGGCACAACGCCCACCATGCTGCCGCTGCTGTCAATCAAGCGCACTCTTGGGAACCTGATCTCTTCGTTGATCAGGAGACCTCTGCTTTGTTTGCCGATATGAATACACCCCCTAAATAAAAAATGAGCCGATGCTTGGCATCCGCTCCGACAAAGACAACTGAGGGGCTTTCCCCTGCTGTTTTGTGATGGACCTCTTCGCTGAGCTTGAGGTGAGAAGCGGATGCTTCTGCTTGTTACGTCACCCTATTTTACAGACTGCCCGCTTGTCTGTCAAGGCTTTTTATGCTATCGTTGAGGCCAAAATACGCGGCGGCAGCCTTGTCCTGCCCGGAGGTTCACATGATCGCGCGCAAAATCGCCGACCAGATGGGTCGCGGCTCCATGATACGCAAGATGTTTGAGGAAGGCAACCGGCTAAAAGCGCTCTACGGCGCCGACCAGGTCTATGACTTCAGCCTGGGCAACCCGGACCTCGAACCGCCCCGCGCCGTGCAGGAGGCCCTTTGCCGCCTGGTGCTCGACAAGCGACCCGGGCTGCACAGCTACATGAGCAACGCCGGCCACGAATCGGTGCGCCAGGCCGTCGCCGCACGCTACAGCCGCCTCTCCGGCCTTCCGGTCACCGCCGGCCAGGTCTGCATGACCGTGGGCGCCGCCGGCGCCCTGAACAGCATCCTCAAGGCCCTGCTCGATCCGGGCGACGAGGTGATCCTGCTGGCCCCGTTCTTTTTCGAGTACCTGTCCTACATCGACAACCACGGCGGCGTGGCCGTCGAGGTCCCCTGCGACCGCGGCACGCTGCTGCCGGACCTGGCAGCGATCCGGCGCGCCCTAACGCCGAAAACCAAGGCGATCATCATCAATTCGCCCAACAACCCGTCCGGCGCGATCTATCCGGAATGGCTGCTGCGCGCGCTCGACGACCTGCTGCGAAAACAAGATCACGTCATTACGGTCCTGTCCGACGAGCCGTACGCCGAGCTGGCCTATGACGGCAACATCGTGCCCTCGACCCTGGCCTGCCTGAGCCAGGTCGTCGTCTGTACCAGCTGGAGCAAGACCTTGTCGCTGCCGGGCGAGCGGATCGGCTGTTTGATCGTCAGCCCCCGCTGCCAGGAATCGGACCGCCTGATCCAGGCGGCGGTTTACTGCAACCGCGTCCTCGGGTATGTCAACGCGCCGGCCCTGTTCCAGCGGGTGATCGAGGAGGCCATCGACGCGAAGGTGGACATTTCCCTGTACGAGAAGCGGCGCGACATGCTGGCGGAGGTTTTGCTGGCTGCCGGTTTCAATCTGCAAAAGCCGCAGGGCGGCTTGTATCTTTTCCCGCACAGCCCCGGCGATGACGATGTCGCTTTCGCCGCGGCCTGCGCCCGCCACCGGGTATTGCTGGTGCCGGGCAGCGGGTTCCATTTCCAAGGTTATGTCCGGCTGTGCTTTGCCGTCAAGGAATCGGTTATCGAAAATTCCGCCCCGGCCTTCCAGGCGATCGCGCGCGAATACAACCTGCGCTGAACCTATTGATCCGTTGTCACGAAAACCAGCGCCAGCCCCTGGCTTAACCGGATGGTCGCCCGTCCGGTCTGGGTGAAGCGGTTCGAGACGCCGCGCGTGCTGCCGCGCTCCAGCCTGGCCCCGGTCAGCGGATAGTCGAGGCCGGTATAGGTCAGGCCTTCCAGCTGATCGCTCAGCGGGACCAGCGAAACGGTCCATTCCAGGCGCGGCCACTCCGGAGCCATAAGAGTCAGGGTCTGGCCGCCGACCAGGGTATAGACCCGCGAGATCCCGTCGGTGAGCAAAAAGGCCCGGTTCGGCCGGGCCAGGCTGGCCGCCAGCATCTGGGTGGCCATGACATGGTCGGGTCGGCTGCCCAGCGCGCCCAAGACGATGATCCCCTGTTCGCGCGTCGCGGTCGGCTTGCGCCGGATCGCGGCTGCGATCGCCAGTTCTGCGTCGGTTTCGTCTTTGCGGACCGGGTGGCGTTCCACCGGAACGTTCTGCTGGCGGATCCAGGCCAGCGCGGCGCTGCCGACCGAGTCCAGGTCGCCGACTAAAAGGTGCGGCAGGCGCATCAGGCGCTGCAGATGGCGCGCGCCGCCGTCGGCGCAGATGATGTCGTCGGCCAGGCCCAGCCAGTGCAGGCAGGTCGCGTCGTCGCGGATATCGCCGGCCAGGACGACTAGCGAGAGCATGCCCGCAGCTCGCGGATCGCCAGCTCGGGGTCGTCATGACCGAACACGGCGCTGCC
>Ga0172382_10005386_pt1 | contig 19096 bp, 14 predicted proteins | sample Leawel138RmetaG_FD_122245 | JGI IMG/M metagenome (GOLD analysis project Ga0172382, IMG submission 122245) | Leachate microbial communities from a municipal landfill in Southern Ontario, Canada - Leachate well 138R metaG | ecosystem: Engineered > Solid waste > Landfill > Unclassified | place...
GAGAAACACATAAGTATATCCATCCATGACAATGGACTAGGATTACCCGATGGTCACATAAATTATGGAATCGGTATCTCATCAATACGTAATTATGTGTCCTCAATCGGTGGAAATATCCAAATTATTTCAGAAGCAGGTTTTATGCTGATTGTATCTATCCCAATTAATCAAATATTCATGGTTTGTTGAATTTCATTATTGCCCACACTATTCCACTCATAGTATCTAATCCGGAAGATTCTCCGATACACATTAAATTCTTAATTGGGTTCTCTATATAATTACTCCTATCAGTTATTAATAACTCAACAACATCCTTAACATATCGAGAGAATCTTTCTTGAGTTGCACAAAGAAGATATTTTCTACTTATATCAGTAGTTCTGCCTTCAATAAATGTTTTTATAGCATAAGATAATTTCTCAAGAAACTCTGAATAATTATATTGATTCATTAAAGATAATACCGCCATAACGCCAAGCAAAAAATCGTCTCCGGAAGGGGTTAAACCAGGTCCATAGCCGATGTGCGCAATTAGTGTGTTAACAAGCTCTTCCTCTTTACAACAGTCTAATGAATTAATTATGTGAGTAATCCAATATGTATTTTGGAGCAGTTGTTGCGGTTTTCCGTCAGCTAGAGAAATATATATTGATAATTTTCTTTTTTGTAAGCTGTTAGTGAGTATCGAATATTGGTTCGAGAATTTACAGTCATCTTTTGTTTCTGGTAAGATGATACTATATAAGGTTCGATCTATTACTAGTTCCTTACCGATGAGATGCCAGTTCTTCCCAACATCACATATACTTCTTAGGTATAAAAAATCGTCAGTCGGTACGACGATACTATCAGGAAGACCATATTCTTCGGTTCCAATTATTGTATGAATTAGTTGATGAGAATCGACAATGTTTATGACTTTGTCAAAAACACTATGTACAACTCCCCGTGAATAAATTTTTTGTGATGTTACAGATTTTGCAATACACCGATTCATATCACATAACCGCTATACACTTAGTTGCAACAATAAATTCCTCGTCAGTTTTAATATTATAGAGCCGCACAGAGCTTTTCTTATCTGAGATTATTTCCAAACCATTCTCATTTGCATAATCATCTATTCTTACACCATAAAAAGAAAGCTTCTCGGCTATTTGTTTACGAAGGTATATGCTCCCATTTCCTATTCCTCCGGTGAAAACCAATGCATCTATTCCTTCAAGATAGGCCCAATACATTCCTATAAATCCGATGCAGTTGTCAATGAACGCATCCATAGCTAATTGAGCTCTTTTATTTCCCTTTTCAGCTTGAATCTGAATATCTCTGAAATCATTGCTCTCTCCGCTGATCCCTAAAAAACCACTTTGTGATGATAGTATCTGCAATATTTCTTTAAGATCTTTGTAATAATCAATTAATGCAGGAATACAAAATACATCAAAGTCACCTACTCTATTATTCTGAAATAATCCTGATTGAGGAGTAGCGCCGAAGGAAGTAGCAATACTTTTCCCCCCATAAATAGCACAAATGGAAGAAGATCCACCTAAATGCAAACTAATAATCTTTTCTCTCTCAGAGAATCTTTCAGCCAATGTGTGTGCAATAAATCCATGAGAAGATCCATGAAAACCGTATTTCTTAATACCAAATTGGTCTTTCCATTCATATGGAATACCATAGATACTCCTATACTCAGGAATATCTGTATGAAATGATGTTTCAAAATATGCTGCTTGTAATAAATTGGGATAGACATCCCGAATATCTTCAATCAATGTGATGTAAATACTATTATGCACAGGTGCAAATGGTAAAAATTGCTTCATAGTATTAATAACAGAATCATTAATTATCATTGCACCTTTCAAAGGTCCTCCATGCACAGCTTTGTATGCTATACAAGTTAAATCTTTCAATGACTTGAACACATCATGCGAAATTAGATAATTAATAAGATAGTTGAATCCTTCTAGATGAGTATTGCACTTAATTTCAGACGAATTTTTATTCTGTCCAATCATTACTTCACCTAACGAATTTGCTTTCCCAATGTTTTCTATATGTGCGGTCGCTATTACTGTTAATTTTTCTTCCCAGCGGTATAATTTACATTTAAAGCTTGTTGATCCAAGATTAGCAACACATAAAAGTTTCAATGTATTATTTACCATACGATTTACCGAATTCACGTAGAGCCTTTTCAAAACATCCTAATGGGATTCTGGCACTACCTGCTCCTATAAGTCCTCCACTTTGATTGAACATCCCACCGTGCACTATGGGCATGATCCCATGTTTAATTACTTTGCGAATATCAACCCCGATTGGTAAAAAATCAAAATCAAGATTCGGAACTGCAAAATTCGGATTTTTTGCAATACAAATAGTAGTCATTTCTTGTGTCTGAGCAATACTTTCAGCTAGATTCATCCCACGTAGATTGCATACTATCGGGCTAGCGGCCGCAGCCATTCCACCCATTCCACCACATTCAACAATACAACTATCTCCAATCCATGGTAGCTGATCCGCTTCTGTATATTTTGTTGAAACATAACGACCTTCCATTAAAGGTGCTGGAGCAGTAAACCATGCATCGCCTAACCCGGCCACCTTGATGCCATATTCAACACCATTACCTCCGCATGCAACCATCATTGTTGAATATTCGGTATGTTTTGCAGCTAACATTGCAGACATACTAGCTCCCTGGCCAAAACAATGAAAAAATCGAGGTGTTTCGGTGATATAATTAACAACATTCTTAAGAATGTTACTTTCAAGATCCATTTTTATTAACTCAGGAAGTACTTTTTTAATTAAAAGTAAATCAGCTACAGTCTGACGAGTATGATTCTCATCACCCATCTGGAAGCCTTCTGCAAGGATTGGTTTAATTGAAATTCCTCCTAACTTATGGACCAATTTACGTAAAGGGGGAAGCAATTCGGTACGCATGTATTCAAGATTTGCGGCAATTTCTTTTGAATAAAGGCCCCACCCACATAGACCACCTTGGAAAGCACCCTCAGCAGGAAATGTTGCCGCAATTTTCCCGCTTGTTCGATCTTTGATTACCATCATCATAATTGAAGGAGTGATAATTCCTGTTCCCGCACCTACAGTATTATGATCGAGTGCAGATTCAATGGAAATTTCCCCTGTCCCCAACATTTCGATAGCTTCTTTTTCATTTTTCGCCCATCTTTCAAATAAAATTCCACTAACCATACCGCGTTGATGTAAAGGAACCATATTTTTATATTCAATTGGAGGGCCTGAATGGAGAATGGTCCTTGGACCCATACCTTCAATTATTTCACTTGCTGGAAGAATATCAATCCAAGTTGGGTCTGATTCAATAACGCTATTCACTGCTTTGGCATTTGCCTGCTCAATTTCCAATTTAATATCAATTGCCATCATATTCCCTCTTATATGTAAAGATTACAGCAAATTATCTAAAATAGATTCCAAATCTTGTGAAACCTTAACCGGAGGCACCCAATTTATTTGTACAACTTCTACTTGTTGTCCTTTCAATGAGTTATAAAAACTTTGCAAACCAATATTTATAATCTTAATGTGCTTAATTTGCTTCACATCGGTACAACTCATAACTAATTCCTTCTTTCCAATTTACTTAGTATAGTATAAGCCAATTCAGCTGAGTCCCAGTTGCTGTCAACTACAATAGCTCCCACTTCTTTAAGATTATTTATATGTTTCTTTATATCTTGCGGATCTTCATAAGAACCACAGATATTCACAATTAAAATTACATGCCGATTTTCAGATTCTTTAAGTTTTTTATATTTATCAATAAAAGGTGTGATGGGATCTGGATGAACTCCAGGACCTGTAATGAAATCTAATAATATTAAAGCTACGTGTGGATCTTTCATCTCGGTGATAAAACGCTGTAATCTAATTGAAGGATCAAATACAGGATGGGGAGTTTCAGCTGTGAATTCTTCAGCTCCCAAATCTATCAATGAATGATCTATACTGATCAAGCTATCCTTTAATTGATTAGCATAAGGTGTGTGTAGATTGCAATGCATTTGATATTTCAAAGGATGTTTTGCAAAATAGATTAGGCTTTCCTCTGTAAACGTACCGCCACAGTATAACCCTCTTAAAAATTTCTGTTCAGTTGTAAGTTTAGATATTTCCTCTTGTACTCTTTGTGCAACATCGTTGTTATAGTGCATATTACTAGGATGATTATCTTGCAATATATCCATTGATTTCCATGCTGCATCTCTCAGGCTATACACTCCAATAGTTTTTCTATGCTCAAACATACCATGGTCAACACCAAGGAATATTGCCACTACTGGTTTTGATAATGAATCTGCATAATCTAATATCCGAGACATCACCTGTTTATCTGCGATTTTTGAGACTAAACACAACACTTTTGTATTTGGATCTTTATCTAATCGACGCATTCCTTCCTGCATCGAGATACCCCCGATCTGAGGATATAAATCTCTTCCCCCGGTACCGATAATTGCAGAAACACCACCCCCTGAACGCTCAATAATGCAAGCTATCTCTTGTGCCCCGCTTCCTGAAGCTCCTATTATACCGATTGCCCCTTCTCGAATGATTGAACCTGTGGCTAATGCTACACCATCGATTAAACCAACACCACAATCAGGACCCATGACAATCACATCATTTTTTTGAGCAGCTTGTTTTAAACGTAATTCATCTTCAATACTGACATTATCACTAAAAATAAATACATCTAAACCTTTCTCTATTGCTTTTATAGCTTCAGGGTAGACATATTCACCGGGAAGTGAGATTTGACAAAGGTCATAAGGATCTTTTTCAAAATCTATTTCGCTTATAGAATTATATCTTTTCGTTTGACCTGCCAACCCAGATTGATTATTCAATAAATTTTCGATTTGACTATCTGCATTGACAATAGCATTAGATGACACACCGTGAATCGCAATGACTATGTCATTGGAAGTTACCTCATCGGAGAAGATAAATCCTTGTGAGTGGAGAAAAGAAATATTTACAGGAGTTCCCATTTGTACTTCAATATTCTTAATGCCCTCAATTACTCTTACTTTATCTGCGATTCCCATAAGAGTAACTGAGTCTACATACCTATTCTTAATTATCCTTGTATATGATTCGTCCATAAACTTCACACCTTCTTATTCTTTTTCATTACATCTAGATAATTAAAAGGTCCTTTGATAATCAAATTGTATGGTACCTCAGATATATTGGGATAATCACTTCGCATATGCGAACCTGAACTATCTGTCCGTTTCAAAGCGCTTGTAGTCAATAGATAAGCTGTAGTAACATCATTATAAAGTCGCATTGTTTTAAACATCGATTGGGCAGAATTCTTCTTATAAGATCGAACCTTCGCCAAATTATGCAATATTTCACTGAGGATGTCAGAAGTTTTTTGTAAACCGACTCCTTCTCTAACAACATTTAGAGATTCATCTAAGTGTTGCTGAAGAAGGCTTCTCATTTTTGTTAGATTATCGTTATCTTGCACGACTAAGGATTCAAAAATTTCATTTGACCAATTTTTAATCAGATTATCGCTGATTGTATTATCATATACGGCATGTGATGCGCTCGTACCAGCAATTTTCCCAAAGACAAGAATTTCTAGACCTGCGTTTCCTCCGAGTCGATTACTCCCATGAAGACCTCCTATTACCTCACCACATGCATATAAATTTTTCACTTTTGTACTACAATCTGGATTAATTTTCACTCCGCCCAAAGAAGTATGAGCTCCAGGTGCTATAGGAACGGCAGTTGTAGAAAAATCAATTCCTGCTTGACGATATCTTTCCATATAAAGGTGATAAGATGTATCTAAGACTGATTGAGGCACATTTGTTGCATCGAAAAAAACCGAGCCATCTGTAGTACAATGACCTTCTTGTATCTCTTTGTAAATCAATTGTGCCATTTTATCTTTATTTATCGCGCTTCCTTCAAGGAATGAATTTTTCAAAATATCATCACCTAAAGCGTTTCTGATTGTTGCTCCTTGATGAATCAATGTCGTAATGACACCTTTACCTCGTACTGATGGAGGATAAGTTGCAACAGTAGGTTCAAATTGTATAAATTCAAGATCTATTAAATCTGCTCCGGCAAAAAATGCTCCTGCAAGTCCATCTCCGGCTATATCGGAAGTATTTGTCGAGAATGGATACAGATTGCAGAAACCTCCTGTAGCTAAAATAATCACAGGTGCTTTTATACATATAAATTCATGGAGTTGTTCATTAAATGCCAAAGCCCCATGTATACACCCATCGATGGCACATAAACGTACCATGTGCATATCTTGTCTGAAATCGATGGTATCATTGTACAATTGTCGAATTTTCGTAATCAGTTGAGCTCCTGTAGTATTTCCCGAGGATACAAGACGAGCTTTTGAGCAGCCCAGTGCCCTGAGCAGCTCATAGCTCTTTCCTATCTTATTAAATTCGATACCCAAATTTTGAAGATCCTCAAGTAATTGAAGGCTATCTTTGCACAATATTCTTACCAATGATTCATCATTAAGATAATTACCACTTATCATAGTATCTTTGATGAATATCTCTACTGAATCATCACTTCCAATTGGTACATTAAAACCATGTACATAAGGGGTGGCACCTGATCCAATCCCGAGTAGCATAACCTTCGCTTTTTCATTATGCTGTTTGAATGCATGTGCGGCCATGAATGCCGATCCACCTGCTCCGATAATCAAACAATCTGTACTGAGAATCTTTACGTTCATTGATTATCCCCTACTGTAATTTCTTTTCCCATATCCCTCCCTTAGCGGAAGAAGAAACATTGTTTACAAAGAGATTTAGATATCTGGGATAATCGTCTGAAGGAAATTCCCAAGAGAATGTCTTGCGTCGTTCATCCATTTCTTTCTCTGAGATATTTACTTGTATCTTTCTGTTTGGAATATCAATTTCAATGATGTCTCCCTCATTCACCAATCCTAGAGGGCCAACCAAAGCTGCTTCGGGAGATACATAGCCAATACTCAATCCTGAGGTACCCCCAGAATATCTGCCATCAGTGATAATTGCGCATGTATTGAACAAATTCTTTATCCCTTTCAAATCTTCTTGGAATGGGAAAGCTGTAGTACCAAACCTTCCTTTTAATCCCAAAAATCGTAAGACACAGGCATCACCTTCATTGATTTTACCAGAATGCAAAGCCTCCAATGCTGAATCGAGTGTATCAAATACTCTTGCAGGTCCTTTGAACTTCATAATCTGTTTCGGAACTGCAGCGATTTTTACGATCGATCCTTCAGGTGCTAAATTCCCATACAACACTCCAATTCCAGGTTCAGACATTACAGGATTGTCAAGCGTATGTATCACGTCGTTATTGTAATTTATTGCATTAGCAACATTCTCTGCCAATGTATGTCCGGTTACTGTCAAACAATCGCCTTTTAATCGCGGTAGTAAATTTTTTATTAGCATACTTGTCCCCCCAGCAAGATCAAAATCCTTCAAGCTGTAAGGTCCGCTCGGAGCAAGGTGGGACAACAATGGAATTTCGTTTGATGCCTCATCAAAGTATTTCCACCACGGTAAATCATACCCTGCTTCCTGTGCGATAGCCGGGATATGAAGAATCAAATTTGAAGATCCTGCAACTGCCATATCAACTTTGATGGCATTTTTTACTGCGTCGATAGTCATTACTTTTCTTGCAGTAATTCCATGTTGAACCAAATTAATAATTTGTTTCCCTGCTTGGAATGCCATCGCATAAAGTTTCGGGCTGACAGCAGAAGTCGATGAATTCCCAGGTAAAGTCAACCCAAGAGCTTCTGCAATGATACACATGCTGTTAGCGGTAGTCATAGAAGTACAAGCACCACATATACCCCAAGAATCAGCAATAAGATTATTAAATTCATCCATATCCATTGCACCGTCCATAGCAGTACCAACTTTATCTTGTGCATGGATATGAAGTACTTCTTTCCCGCAGTGCTGACCTGGCGGCATATAACCGCCTGTAACAATAATCGTAGGAATATCTAATCTTGCAGCAGCCATGAGATGTCCAGGTACTATTGAGTCGCATGTGCAGAGCATCACCATACCATCGAACATGTTCCCTTCTACAGTTATTTCTACTTGATCTGCAATACTATTCCTACTTGGTATCTCAATATATTTTGGATCTTTGAGTACCATCCCATCGCAGATTGCCGTGGTTTGGACTTCAATCGGCAATCCTCCGGCTTCACGGACGCCTTGCTTCACTCTTTCTGCAAGTTTATCGAGATGGATGTGGCCTGGATTATATTCATTCCAGGAATTTACAATCCCAATGATGGGACGATGAAATTCAGAGTCCGTATACCCCATTCCATAGAGTAATCCTCTACGACATTCTGATGCTTGACTTAATTCCCAATCGCTTCTCAGCTTAACTTTCTTATCAGACCACATCCTTTTCTCTCCTTGATTAAATGTGTTTCTTTAAAAACTATTATTTGTTATTCGCAATAATATCGCTCAATTCTTTCTGGCCTTCTGCTGCGACCTGTGCAGGGTCCTGATTTTCTAGAACCACTTTTTGAACCATCTTAGAAAGAACATTGTATTGTCGCACATATGCATAGTAAGGATTGATAATTCCATTTCGCACATAATAATCGCCTTTTACACCACCGGCATTTACTGCTTCGTTGAAACCATTGCTTGCATGCTGGAATGAGAATTTAATCTTGTCCAAATGAGACTGCACAAATGGATTATTGTAGGTATCTGCCAAGACTTGTACAGATTTCAATACCGGAGGCATATGTCCTGGAGCTGACATAGAAACTCTAAGAGCCCTGTCTTCTGTAGTTAAATACTTAAGGAACGCTTTGGCTAGTTCAGGATTTTCACAGTTCTTACCAATTGCATAATATACGCAGGAGGCAAATTGCAAATCTAAGCCATCCTTAGTAGGATACGCAACTAATTCGTACTTTTTATCAATTTCAGGATTATCATTTGCTACTCGCTGAATTATTCTGCCTTGATAGAATGCTATTGCGACTTTTCCAGATACAAATGCATTGACTACATCCCCATATCCATAAGAGGCAATTCCTGGAGGACAATATTTAGCAAGATCCCTGTAGAATGTTAAAGCTTCAATAACTTCGAGGGTATTCAATGTTGGTTCAAGGTTTTCATTAAATACATTCCCACCAGCCTGATTAATAAATACTTGGAGCCAAAGTGTCGTGGCATTATTTTGTCCTGCTGGCAATACTATTCCGTATGTATCGCCTTTGGTGAGTACTTTTACTGCTGCAAGCAACTCCTCCCACGTTTTTGGAATTTCCAGACCGGCGGCTTCAAGTAAATCCGTGCGGACGTACATCATCATGTTAGCACCTGAATACGGCATGGCATAATCATGATCATTTACCACAAGACGTGCACCTTCAATGAAATCATCCTCCCCAATATCTTTTACCAAGTCATCAAGTGGCATCAAAATCCCTTCTTGCGCATATAAACCTGCACTTTCTGAATCAACCTGGATTACATCGGTTGGGACTCCGGCATAGAGATCCGCAATAATTTTCTTTTCACGATCATCAAAACCTGTGAGCTCAAAATTAATTTTTACACCAGGATGTAATCGTTCAAACTCAGCGACGATTTCCTTATGCACCTCAACTTGTTCCGGATCTGTTTCACCAGAAACAAAACGAATTGAACCTTTCAATTCTCCTGTCTCTGCTTCTGGAACTGCTTGCTGACCTTGAGCAAATATGCTCCCCATCATGAAAGCAATCAGTAAGAATCCAATAAGAATCTTTTTCATCTTTTTCTCCTTTTTTTGATAAAAGATCTATTCATCCTTTGATGCCACCTTCACTCCAACCACCGATGAGTTTATCGACACCAAATACAAACATGATTAATACAGGAAGCGTTGCAACTACAGTAGCTGCTAGAATTACTCCCCATGGATACACAATGTCTTGTGCAAACATTCCTGAAATTGCCAATGCAAGCGTTCGATTCTTATCTGAAGAAATCAATATCTGTGCGAAAAGAAGATCGTTCCAAGCAAGAACGAATGCTTGAATACCTACAGCAACCACTGCCGGTATTAATTGAGGTATTACTACTTTATAAAAAGCCATAAAACGAGTTGCTCCATCTACCATGGCAGCTTCTTCATAATCTACTGAAATACCGGAATAATATGAATTTACTAACCATAAACAGAATGGCAGTGTGTTCCCCATCACAATGAGAGCATATATAAAAATTGAATCTCTTAATCCGATTTTTACGATAATTAGATATATCGGTAATACTAATAGGATAGGTGGAATCATATATGCATCTAACATGAGTTTGGTAAGTAATTTTGAACCTGGGAATTTAAATCGAGTAAGGCTATATCCAGCAAGGCAAGCTAGAACCAATGCAAATATCGTAGAAAAGGATGCTATGAATACGCTATTCAAAAAATATCTGATAAAATCAGATCCCCTGAAAAGATTTACATAGTTCTGGATACTGAACTTTTTCGGCAATAATCTGAATGGATCTGAAAATAATTCACTATTAGGTTTGAATGAACATATTGTCGCCCATAATAGAGGAAATAGTGCTATGAAAAGAAGAATAGCAATCCCTATATATAAAAATGTTGCTTGGAATTTTTTATTATATAATATCATTACACTCTCTCCTGAGCCTTCTCATAAAGTTTGAAATATCCTTTCGAGAGCAGAATTAACAAAAGGAACATAATGACACCTACGGCTGAAGCGCGCCCAAGATTATATGAGCAGAAGGCTTCATTATAGAGCAACAAAGGTAACGTTGCTGTTTTATCCAATGGACCACCACCGGTAAGAAGGAAGATCATGTCCCATTTATTGAAAAGCCATATTGAACGAATAAGCATAACAACCATCAATACTGAAGCAATAAATGGATAGGTAATATGCCAGAAAGATTGCCATCCATTACATCCATCAATTTTTGCTGCATCATAAAGTTGGGAAGGAATGGTTTGGAGTTTTCCTAATACCGCAATCATAATCATCGGGGTAAATTTCCAGATTGACACCACTATTACCCCGAGCATAGCCCATTGTGGGGAGCCAAAAATATTTATTGGATTGGTTAGCAAACCTATTTTTATGAGTAAATGATTGATAATGCCAATTAGATCATTGAACATATATTTAAAGATCGCTGCAACGACAACAGTAGGTACAAGATATGGGAAAATCAAAAAGGCTCTGACAAACGATCGACCTTTGAATTCTTTGTTAAGAATAAGAGCAATAAGAGTTCCTAAAATTGAAGATGGAATCAAGGAGCCAATTGTCCATACGATTGTTTTCCATAAAGACTCCCAAAAAAAAGTGCCCCGAAGAATATTTGCAAAATTCCCTAGTCCAATAAAAGCACTTTCCTTTGTTAAGAAATTTACCTTTTGAGTACTTAGTACCAAAAGATTAACTAACGGGAATCCTACTAACGCCAGCATGAATATCAAAATTGGGGTAACCATTATCATCCCCAACTTTCGGTCACTAGCTCCTAGTGCTACTTTTCGTTTTCCATTGGTTATGATAGATGCACTTTGGTTAGAACTACTTGTTTGTCTCACTATCTAATCCTCAATTATTATTTCCTGATAAAATAGTACCATTGGAAATTCATAATCCCATATCATAAATTCTCTTACATCTATCACAATTCATATTACAATTGTCATATAATATTGATTCCTAATATGACACTTAGTTAGAGTGACAAAGTTATGATTGGCGAAGAAGATTTTGCTATAATTTTATGAGGATGACATTATTTATACTTAGAGACCTAATTTCTTCTATGTATTTGTAATTAAAAATATCAAGGAGCCAATTACCGATTGTCTATCTAAACTAATTATCATAATGGAACAACAGATAATAATAAGTTCATTTTGTTCTTCAATTACAACATTTTTCAAGGTTATATTCATTAATTGCTTGTATCATCGCCTCGATATTCTTAATCGGGGTTCCTGCTTGGAGATTGTGGATGGTGTTAAATACATAGCCTCCGTTTCTGCCAAAAATTTCTAAGCGTTCCGTTACTTCTTTTTTGACTGCTTCTGGTGTACCGAAGGGTAAGGTTCCTTGGGTATCGACTCCCCCACCCCAAAATACTATGCAATCGCCGTAGGTGGATTTAAGATGTTCGGGTTCCATTCCGGTTGCAGTACACTGCACCGGATTGAGCACGTCGAATCCAGCTTCGATGAACGATTCGATAAATGGTTCCACTGCTCCGCAAGAATGTTTGAAGGTTTTCCACGTGGTATGTTCGTGAATCCAATCGTTTAACTTTTTGTAATACGGAAAGTATAGTGCCCTGAAGGTGTCTACAGAACAGAATTGGCTCACTTGTGTTCCGAAGTCGGTACCACAGATGTACACGACATCTACGCTGTTTCCTACTCGCTCGAATACCTTTTGTAGATTATCCAAAGCAATATCGGTTTGCTGTGAGAAGATGGCATGTAGATACTCTTGTCTGGTTACAGTGGAGATATACCACTCGGTGACATCGCGGATGCCTTTGGGATGTTTCAAACCTGGAGCCGGGACTAACGCGATGTCACCGATAGCCGTACCTCCGAAATTGGCAACTACCCCTTTATTCGTAGTTTGTGCATATACCACCTGCTCTTTATAATACTGAAGCGTTTCTTCTGTTATATGTTTATATTCTTCAAGTTTATCGCGAGGGTCCAATTGTTCTTCATCAAATGGTTCTTGGCGAATAATTGCATCGAAGAAATATCCTCCTTCGGGCATCTTCCCGCTTGGGGCTACCGTACGGTCTCCTTGGGGATAGATCATCACATTATTATTGATAGTATCGACTTCGAAATCTTTGGAAACCAACACCTGTTGGTTCCAAGGGGTTGTCCATTCTTTCCATTGCTGCATGGGAAAGCCAAACATGGTGTTTCTTGCAGGAATACCTATAGTATCGATACCCATCGCATCACGTAGTTCATTGTCGATTTCCCCTAGCATCTGATACGGTTCTATCACCTTCACTGGAACTTGAGGTAATCTATAAATTCTACGCAAATCAGCGACGATACTACAGTGGATACCGGTAACCGTAGTCGCTCCGAAATCAAGGGGTATCGGTCCTTCTCTATGTTGCAATGCGCTTTGTAGTTTTTCTTTTGAGTTCATGTTCATCAGACTCCGTGAAAAATAGCTTATATGTTGTTATTGCTTCACAGTATCACAAGGAATCACTAAAGTTAAAGAGCTAAAAAGTCGTCTATAGCGACCAGTTCTTTATAATCATCTATCTGGTGATATCTTAGTATTCCCAACTTATCCATGAAGTAGAATTGTTATGTGTGGTAAAGCATGTAATAATGTAGGAAAGTGTCAGAACAAGGAAGTCAAGCATGAATCTACGTAGGAAAATCGGTCTTACTATCAGTCTTGCAGGATTTGCCATTACGATTAATACGTTTCCTGCATTGGTCACTTGGTTTTCAGATAAACTTTCAATTCCTTCGAGTAATTTCGGTATCGTATTTCTTGCCCAATATATCGCATTTACATTCTTTTCGATTGCAACAGGGAAATTGCATGCACGCTACAAGCTCCCATTACAAGCAATCCTTATAACCGCCCTACTTCTTGCTTCTACCGGTGTATTCTTCATAGGGTTTTATAATAGTTTTTTCAGTCTAATGGTACTTCTGATCATTATCGGAGGTTGCGGTGGCTTGGTAGAAGCTATCGGAACTGCGTTACTTGCCGAGGGATCTCAAAATGGCAATATGATTTACACTTCCCAGTTCTTCTATGCAATAGGAGCATTCTCTGCTCCACTATTAATAGGAATTACTATTAATGCAGGAATAGCGGTTCCTGTTATCGGTAGAGCTGTCGGTGCTTTTGCTTTCGGTATTGGATTGTTGGTATGGTTTCTTGTCTTCTCTAAAAAAGAAACGGAGTTAACACCTCTAAAGATAGATACACCAGATGGAAAAGAACCAATTACTAAGATTGTAAGAACTGATCACCGCGGATTTGCATGGTTATTTACTGCGATGGTAAGTTATGTAGTCTTTGAAAGTGTTATGCAAAACTGGCTTCCAACGTTTCTTCAAGAAGCACGAGGTAAAACAGCTGGCGATGCTTCATTGATTCTTACTGTGTTTTGGGTCGGGTTGGGTATTACACGCCTATCGTATGCTTTCTTTAAGAAGAAAAGTACGAAAGTACCATTATTAATCCAAGCATTGATTCTATTAGTATCAGCCGTGGCATTGGCAATGACCAGTGCTACAACATCACCTATACTAATCATAATCATCATAGGATTCATAGGTATCGGAGCAGGTCCTATCTGGCCCCTTATAGTGGAACACTGTTCGGATACCTATCAAAACGAATCGTTAGTAATGTATCTAGTGGCAGCAGGAAGCATAGGAGGAATAGTAGGACCATCGCTCTCATCCCTAGTATTCTCCTATGCCCACATCTCCTACATGAGTATACTGCTAGTTGGTTATCACCTAATCTGTGTATTTACAATTATCATAGCAACAAAAGAAAGAAAGCACGTATAGCAACCAACTTAAGTACCATCAGAAATATTTCTAGTATAATTCAATGATATTCATTTACACTTATTATATACAACAACCCCTTCAACAATTGTTGTTTGAACTTCAATATTATTATTCACTGATATTATATCTGCATCCTTTCCTATCTCCAGACTACCCTTTCTATCGGCCAACCCTAATATTTTTGCTGGGTTTAGCGAGGTCATCTGAGAAACTTCTGGAACACTAAGACCCGTGTGATTCATCATACTTCGAAATGAAACATCGATTGTCATCGCACTTCCACATACATGCTTCCGTACTGCTTGAATATTTACTCCATTTTCTTCATAAACTTCCTGACCATTTGGCATTATAAACATCCTCCCTGGCTCTGTACCAGGGGTAATAAATGAATCGGATATCATAATAATTTTTTTAATGCCCTTGCAGCGAACCAATATCTTAAGCATAGTAGGATTTATGTGTATCCCTTGAGTATCAACAATCGCCTCTGCCATTATATCGTCTCTTGTGAGCAGGTATTCATTTGCACCCGTTAACATAATCCCTTTCAAATTTTGCTCAGGTTGATATGTTGTGTTTAATAGATGGGTAACAAGGTTTGCACCATGTCGAATAGCAGCATCCAACTCTTTTTCAGTAGCCATTGTATGTCCAATTGAAGGGATTACTCCTTCACTTCGTAAAAATGAAATCCCATCCATTGAGTTTTCCAACTCTGGGGCTATTGTGATGATTTTGAATGAATTGCCCATGATCTTCTTTGCTCTTTTAAGATATTTGATATCAACAGACCAAAAACAGTTAGCAGCGTCATGAGCGCCAATATCAGGACGAAGAAAGGGTGCTTCCAGATTAATACCAAGAGGTTTAGCCCCACCTTCAACATCTTTTATATATTTTGTTAATTTATCAGCAGAAGAAAGCAATTTCTCAGGAGAAACGAACGCTCCAAGTGTTGGTAAAAATCCAGTTATTCCTTTTGATGCTCTAAAAACCCCTTCTTCTTTTACTAATTCTGGTGAATCAGAATAATCCTTACCTAATACGCCATGTGTATGTATATCAATAAATCCAGGAAGAGCATAATTACCTTTGAAATCTACTTCTGATTCTACAACTTGTTTGAAATAATTATATTTTTTTTCATCTTCTATAAGATCGCCGATGTAGTGAATATATTTCCCTTTAGTAACAATGAATCCATGTAAAATTTCTGAAAGTGGTGTGATTATATGTGCATTCTTAATTAATAAATACCCCATAGTTGCCTCCTTTACCGAAATATCATTCATATGAAAGTATTCGAATATTTGAAAACCCATTTTTAATAAACATTTGCTTCCTTCCTTGTAGAAATGAATATGTTTGTTCTTTTTTTACATTAATGCTGTACTTTGGTATCGTAGGGATATTAATACCTTCTTTATTATATTTAGTTTCTGCAAGTGTATTATAAGGAAGTAATTCGATACTGATGCCTTTTTCAATAAGCTTAGATTTTTTTAGAAAATGAATAATATCGATAATATTTTCGTCAGTGTCTGTGTGCAAAGGAATAAGAGGAATTCTTACTGTGATATTCTTTGTACGGTCTAACAACTTATTAAAATTATCTAATATAAGCGAATTGTCTATACCAGTAAATTCCCGATGTAATTTGTTGTTAATTATCTTAATATCATAGAAAAAGTGACTAACTAAGGGAATAATCCTTTCAAAATTTTCCCAAGGTACCGATCCACAGGTCTCAACCGACAAGTCAATATTCTCCGATTTAAGTTTTTTCGCTAATTGTTCTATAAATGATATATGTATTAATGGTTCTCCTCCGGAACAAGTCACTCCTCCATTAGATATTTTATAAAAATCATTATCCAATATAATTATTTTCATTAATGAATCCAAAGAATATGATTCACCAACCTTTTTAATTGCTCCTGAAGGGCATACACTCAAACATGCAGTACAATTCTCTTTACATGGTACTGGTAAAAACCTTTGTCTTATATTTGGTAAGATTTTCCCAATTGGACATGCATCAATACAGTAACCACAATTTATACATTTGTCTGGATTATAATATAAAGCGACCGTATCAGTTTGGCCTTCAGGATTTTGACACCACCGACATGTAAGTGGACATCCCATAAAAAAGAGTGTTGTACGAATTCCTTTGCCATCATATAGAGCAAACCTTTTAATATCAAATAATAATACATTCACTATTTGCCCCTCTATTTTAACCTATTTAAAAAGAATAATTTCAATAACCTTTGGTTTTAGATAACGTCCAAATATAAACCAACAGCTTTCTAAAATTACATATCTCTTATATAATTTCTTTATGATGATTTAGTTAATCAAATCCTGATTACTACCTGCTTCTCTATAAATTAATCTCAGTACGCTTAATTACATGATTCTGGAATTCTTTTGGGAGATCAACAAAGTAAGCACTAAAACCCCAAACTCGTACTATTAAATCTTTGTGTAACTCCGGGTGTATTTGCGCATCTCGTAATACTTCAGCATCAACAACATTAATTTGTAATTGCATGCCTCCTTTTTCAGCGAAGGCAATAAGTAAATCTTTGATTTTGTTTCTATTTTCACTACTACGAAATAAGTTCTTTGAGAATTTCAAATCAAGAATTAATCCACCGGGGAATAGTTTTGTATCCAAAGTAGTAATAGTATTCATTAATGCTGTTGGTCCATGTGTATCTGCTCCCAATTGAGGAGATGCATTTTGGCTAGTATAGTCTCCAGATTTCCTTCCGTCAGGGGAAGCCTTTAATACATCCATATTATCGATGAAAGAACTTGCACCTGCAATACGTGCTCGAAAAGGTCCACCCCATCCATTGGTATATGTTGATACTTCATTAGAGAAAAATTCAGCGATTTCCTTAGCAAATTTATCAACTTCAAATATATTATTCCCAAATTTTGGAAATTTTTGAATGATCTCTTGTCTAAGAGGTTCTTTACCTTCATAGTTCTCTGAAAGAATCTCTGCAAACTCTGTAAGCGTTATTTTATTTTGTCTGAACACCAGATTTTCAATTGACCAAAAAGAATCTGCAACATTTGCAAGAGAACAGGCCTGGATATCAGTTTCTTTATATCGGGCTCCACCTTCTTTTATGTCTTTTCCGAGAGATAGACAGTCATCAACAAAGGTTGAAAGAAATGGTGTGTATCCATAAGATGTTCTAATAACATTGTATACTATTGTCGAAATATAATATTTAAGTTCTACAAAATACAATTCTTTAAATTTCTCAAATGTATCAATAGATTCCAAATCAAAAAAAGGGATACCTCTATATGAATCATCGATAAGAAAGTTTGGTGACTGTTCTTGCTGTTGATGATTTCCACAATGTAGCAACCATTCTAATGGAAGAAGTAAGTCCAGATTACCACATTGTCTATAGCTTGTTCTACCACCGACTATTAATTCCCAACACCCAGTACCACAATAATCAATTATATCACTTTCTCGATATATCCCGACCGCTCTTAAAGCTTTAATAATATTTTGATCAAAATCAATGACCGGGATACCCAACCCATAGGAGACGAGATCAATGATCTCGTCCCATAATCTAGAAGAGGTAAAAGGATTTACACGAATATGCACATGTGGATCAGGTAATTTTAGATCCTTTAGCGCATCGATACAAATAAAGGTAACTTCATTCTCTCCACATATATCCGGAAGATCAGGATCTACTCCACCTAAAGTAATTGTTTGCCCAGTATCACCTTTCAACCAAGTAAAACGGTTATTTGGAATATCTATATCAAAATTTATTTTTATAAAAAAACACTCAATAATCTCCAAAGCCTGGTCATAAGTAATCATATTATTATCAAAGTCTTTTTTGTAGAAGGGATAAAGTATTTGATCAATTCGATCAAAAGGTACTAATGTTACTGCTTCGACCCATAACATAATCCAAACTATATAAATCAGTTGAACAGCTTGGAAAAAATCTTCAGGGGGGTTTTCTACAATATTTTGCAACGATTTTTTTATGAAATGTAATTCACTAATTCTTGAACGCGAAAAATCATCTCTCTCCATATATGTATCGATAAGATTGACATACCTTCGAATAAAGTTTTGTGCAGCAGTAACTGTAATGATAGCCGCTTTATAATAGTCCTTTTGGCTATCAAGTAAAGTATCATCATTCATTTGCCTTTCTGCGTATGCCACATACCAGGTTAGTCCATTTTTAAGAATTTTCTTATAACGTACAGGATTTGTATCTGCTATCTTATATCCTGCCTCATCTACACTTTCGTTATAGACATTATTAAAAATTGGATCCTTAACATTATTGTTAATTGTGCGCGCACCCTCTAGTTCTTCAATAAGATA
>Ga0172382_10005387_pt1 | contig 19094 bp, 19 predicted proteins | sample Leawel138RmetaG_FD_122245 | JGI IMG/M metagenome (GOLD analysis project Ga0172382, IMG submission 122245) | Leachate microbial communities from a municipal landfill in Southern Ontario, Canada - Leachate well 138R metaG | ecosystem: Engineered > Solid waste > Landfill > Unclassified | place...
CAATTAATACTTTAAAATCTGTTAAGGATTGTTTTGTTTTACCTGTAACATCCAACGTATCAATAGCATCAAACATTGAACAGTTTAGCGCTTTAGCGTGTGCTTGTAGTTTATTTAATGTTGTTGGTCCAATTGCACGACGTGGTGTATTGATAATACGCATTAAGTAAAAATCAAGATTAGGATCAATAACTAAACGAATGTAAGCTAAGATGTCCTTAATTTCTCTACGTTGATAAAAAGAGATGCCACCATATAAAACATAAGGTATGTTATATTTCATAAAAACATCTTCAAAGTTTCTACTTAAGGCGTTGTTTCTATATAGTATTGCGATATCACTATATTTAAAATTTGTATCAGTAATTAAGGTCTGTATTTCATTAGCAATCATTTGAGCTTCATTTAAGTCACTTTGAGCAGACCAGATAAATGGTTTAAAGCCATCCCCTAAATCTGTTTCTAATGATTTGGTGAAGGGGCGATTTATATTGTGCGTTATTAACTTATTGGCAAATTTTAATATTTGTTTGGTTGAACGGTAATTTAAATCTAACACAATCTCAGGTTTGCTGCCATCCTCATTTTTAAAATCATTTAAAAAGTATTTGGCATTATCGTAGTTTGCACCACGGAATGCATAAATAGATTGATCAGGATCACCTACTACAAATAAGTTTCGGTGTTTGCCTGCAAGTAGTTTCATCATTTTGTATTGTAAATGATCTGTATCTTGAAACTCATCAACCAGTATATAGTTAAACTTATTTTGATAATATTCTAAAACTGTTTGATATGTATCAAATAATTTGTAAGTTAGTATTTGTAAATCATCAAAGTCTAGTAAATTATTTGTAATGAGTGCTTCTGTATAACGGTCTAATACTAAACGTTCATTTGCATTATCAAAGTAATCTATATTAAGATGTTTAAATGCAGATATTTTATGACGGATTGCATTGGCTTTATAAGACTTGGTATCTAAATTTAGATCTTTGATGATTTTACGTACCATTGCTTTGGCATCATCTTCATCAATAATATTAAACTTGGTGGTGTACCCCATATTTAAATGTTCAATATCACGGCGTAATACTTGTACTGCAAATGCATGGAAAGTATAAACCCATGTTTGCATTGCATAAGGTCCAGCCATCTGGGTAATACGTTCCTTCATTTCTTTGGCAGCTTTATTCGTAAAAGTGACTGCTAGGATACTATCAGGTGCAACACCTAAGTGCTCAATTAAATACGCAATACGCGTGGTTAGTGTTCTAGTTTTTCCAGTACCTGCACCAGCAACGACAAAAAGCGGACCACTTGCATGTGTGGCCGCTAATTTTTGTTTTGGATTAAGTTTATCTAACCATGTATTAATCATCATATTATTTATAACTTTTCTTTAATGCAACAATTTCATTGAATACATATTTATCAGTTTGTTCATAGTAACAATTAAAATAGCCATTTCTAATGAATTGGAATTTTTCTTCATGTGCTACATCTTTTAAACTGCCTTCGATAAATCCATTTTTAATAGTTAATGAGTCTTGATTAAAACGTGCTTCAAGTGGTAATGTATTATCATTTTTAAGTAGTTGTCCATAAAAATTAAATGTTGCAGGTATGGCAGTGTTTGCTTCTACAAAGTGAATTGTTCCATCTGGTTTTCTTTCGTTAAAACCTGAACCTGATAACGTTTCAACATCATATGTTGCAAGTACTTCTGTAATGTTACCATCTTTATCTTTTATAGCTTCGTTGGCTTTAATAAAATACGTATGGAATAATCGAACTTCGCCACCTAATGATAAACGCTTAAATTTCTTATCTGGTTTAACTTCAGCAAAGTCTGCTTGATCGATATATAGATGTTTAGAAAAAGCTATGTTTCTTGAACCTAATGTTTCATCTTCATTATGGTATGGTACATCAAAATATTCAATCTTATCATCAGGATAATTTGTTATGGTAACCTTTAAAGGTTCAATTACACCAAAGGCGCGTTTTGCACGTTTGTTTAAATCATCTCTTACAAAGGATTCTAACATATCAATTTCCACTTCACTATTAACCTTAGCTAATCCGGTTGCTAAAATGAATGAACGAATCGCTTCTTTCGTATAACCTTTTTTACGTAAACCGGATAGTGTAGGCATTCTTGGGTCATCCCATCCACTAACTAATTTAGAGTCTACTAATTGCTTTAAATATCTTTTAGACATCACAGTATTTTCAATACCTAAACGACCAAACTCAATTTGGCGTGGTACGTTTGGCATTTCAGTTTCTCTAACAACCCAGTCATATAGTGGTCTATGATCTTCAAACTCTAATGAACATAATGAATGTGTGATACCTTCTATGGCATCTTCAATCGGATGTGCATAGTCATACATCGGGTAAATCTTCCACTGATCATTTGTATTATGGTGTGTAGCAAAATTAATTCTATATAATACCGGATCACGCATATTCATATTGGTACTCTTCATATCTATTTTTGCACGTAAGACTTTAGAGCCTTCTGGAAACTCACCATTTTGCATGGCTTCAAATAGTTTTAGATTCTCTTCTGGTGTGCGGTTTCTATATGGTGATTCAATACCAGGGGTTACGACATCACCTCTAGTTTGGGAAATCTCTTCTGGTGTTTGATCATCAACATACGCTAGCCCTTTTTTAATTAAAAGTTTTGCACGTTCATACATTTGATCAAAGTATGAACTAGCAAAGTATATTGCTGCAGGATCATATCCTAACCATCTTACATCACGTTCAATAGATTGCACATAAATTACATCTTCTTTTGAAGGATTGGTATCGTCGTACCTTAAATTGGTTTTACCATTAAAAACTTTGGCGAGTTCAAAGTTTGTAATAATTGCTCTTGCATGTCCAATGTGTAAAAAACCATTAGGTTCTGGTGGAAAACGTGTAATGATTGTTTTATGCTTACCACTTTCTAAATCGTTTTCCATAATTGTTTTAATAAAATTTGATTGATTATCCATATCTTCACCTCTTTATAATGTAGCCATACGCTCGGTTGCTTCTGTTTTAAGTTTAACTTGTGCCTCTTTGTTTGTAGCCATTAAATCTGGGTATACCGGTTGTCCCACATTCAATAAAATTTGTTTTCTAAACCTGCCTTGTTTAAAATGTATTCGAACAGGAATAATTGGTACACCAGCGTCGACCGCTAGTTTAAATGCACCATTTTTAAACGATCTGACATGATTATCTGTCTTGATAAGTTCACCTTCTGGATAAACATGTACAAAACGTCCATGTTTTGTGTGGTTACCCAGTTGGTTAAAGAATAATCTAGTTTCTAATAATGTTTCTGGTACGGGTACAGCACCTAATAGATTAACAAAGAATCCTGCAACAGGTCGTTTAAAGTTATCCTGTAATGCTGTCATAATTGGTCGTTTCGGAAAACTTGCAACAGAATTCATCACACTATCTAGTGTATGCACATGATTTGAAATAATTACAGCACCACCTTTAACTTTTCTAAAATTCTTTCTATTCTTGTAGTGAACATTTAGAAAGATCTTTAAATAAAGTGTTAATAAAGGTAATGCAATAAAGTAATAAGCAAATGCAGAAACTGTCCGTTTGACTGGTCTATGATTAAACTGTCTTGCAAAAGCTTTACCTTTTAATGTTTTTGACAATTTCTTTGTTTTATGTTGACTGACTGTATGCACTAACATTTCTTCAAACAAATCAATTGAATAACTTAACCGATATTTGTTTGCAAATGCTTCATAAGAAATTTGCTGTTTTTTTAGTGCATCTTTATGTTCAAACCAATAATTTATCTTTTGAGTTAAGTCATTTACATGATTGGCTTTAAATAAGTTTCTATCATCAATCGCAAACTGTGGTGTTGCAGACTTTTTGGCATTTGCGATTAATGGTACAACACCTACTGCTATAGCTTCAATACATGCAATGGCTTCTATTTCAATATTTGCAGGATGTACATACAATGATGCAGTAGACAATTTAGTAATTAATTTATCTTGCTCTAAAAACCCAAATTCAACATTTAAGTTATGCTCTTTTGCATATTTTTTTAAACGTTTTTCTGTTGGTCCTTGACCAGCAAGCGTAATATGTATATGATCTTTATGCTTGGACTGATTCACTGCCTTTAATAGTAATATTTGGTTTTTTTCTTTAGCGTATCTACCAATATTTACAATATTAAAGTATTTTGAATCTGTACTTACCTTTTGATTGAAAAATACATCAGACACACCATTTGAAATAACACGAATGCTGGTTGGGTAGTTATGTTTCTTCAACTCTTTTGCAATAAAGTTAGACGGTGCATGTACATAATCTAGTTTTCCATAAAGTCTTCTAAACTTCATGTATATCAATTTATTAAGTAACCAAGCATGTGCTAATCCCATACCGTATGTAATATTTTCAGGTTGTATATGAAAACTTGCTGCAACAGGTATCTTGAGTTCTTTACACATTTTGTATGTCACTCTTGATGTTTTCCATGGTGTAACTAAGTGTACAACATCTGCATCTTTAATCGCTTCATAAATGACGCTTTTGTCTGGCTTAGAAAAAATAACATCTTGTTTTTTAGCAACATAAGAAACCAGTGGTATCTTATTTTCTTTTAGAACATAAAAGTTCTTATCTGGTTTACCACACGATAAAATACGTACTGTATGACCTTTGCTTTTTAGTGCTTCAATAAACCTTTTTGCTGTAATTACAGTACCATTTGTTTGATGTAAGTAATTGTCAATAACAAATACAATAATCATCTCATCACCTGCATAATTTACTATACCTATTATATCATATCAAGGTCCATAATTTGGTATATTCTAAGGTAAATATATGACAGTTTTAAGGTTTCTTTCAATCTAAAATATAAGGGACCCAATCTTTAGGGTCCCTTATATTCTAATTTGATTATGGTAATAATGAATCTATATCCATTTGCGTATCTAATACTGTATATAATGAACTATAAAATGCTGCTTGTTGTTCTGGTGTAAGTTCGTTTAAAGCATCTAATATAGCTTCTGTATCTTCAGGATCATTTTGATAAGCATTTTGTAAGTCTGCAAAATCGGGGTCTGTAAATACAGTTTGTAGTGCCAAATCAATCTCATCTTGTAATGATTGTAAAGCTAATGCTGTTGCACCTGTTGGGGTCACAACAAATCGAATATATTTACCCGTAATTGCAACACTATCAACTGTGGTGCCTGCACTTGCAAAATTACCCATAAAGTCTTCTAATACAATTTGATTGCCTTGTATCATATCACTATCGCCAACAAGCGATAAAATAGTTGCCACTTTATCATTGCTAACTGTTGTTTCATCACCAATGTCAATGACATCGACTGTAAAGATTAAATCTTGTTTATCAGCAGATATTGAAGGGGAGGTAACCAATGTAAAGTCTGTTTGGAATACGTTAGTAGGGTTTGATGTTTTATAAAGATTCATAATAATAGTAAAGTGCACTTTATTATCAATAAACCTTGCATAGATTGGTAATGTTTCTAAGGTATATTCATGTGTATCAAACTCAAATGTTTGCGTCATGTCCATACCATCACCAACATAATACTCTATTAATTGGTTAAATGTTTCCTCATGCATATCATAGTTTAGTGATGATCCACCACCAAGTGATGATAAGAGTAAAGATGTCAGTTGTGATTCAAACATATTATTTAATTCATTTTCATCCTGTATTTGGTTTGTTGTTTGATACTGAACCTTCGTTGAACGCATTTTACCTAATGCAATACCAATACCACCAGCATTTTCGCTAAAGCCTGAGACTAATAAAGATTCTTCATCAATAAATCCTAATAACGCATCAATCATTGCACGGTTATCATCGTCTTCACTTGAAATCATATGCTTTAAATCCTCTGAGTTTACCCAAATAGATTTAGTCTTAAGGTCATAGTTTCCAAAATTTGAAACAGCATTTTCAATTAACCCATTTAGACCATCATCACTAAAACGACCAACAATCCAATCTGCTGCATCATACATCCATAATATTGGTAGATTACCAAACTTAATTTCTTTAATACTTAACTTATATTGTGTTTGTGGTTCGTTGTTCACTTCAACTTGAACTATCTCTATGTCTAAATCTAAAAATAACGTTGTTTCATAATAAATACCAGCAAATCCAGCATCAACGCCTGCTTCTATGGTTAAACCCGTTTCATTAAATAAAATCGTAACACCTTTAAGGCCACCATTATTTGAACCAAAAGTCATGGCATACTTTCTTAAGTTAGCATCAATCGTTTCATCCGTTTTACCAAAATCTGGATTATCACTTGCATATACCGATTTTAATGCAGCGTTTGCTTCTGCACTTGTTAAGACAAAGTCAAAATTTTCAGCTTCATCATCTGCTAAAAATGTATCTAATTTATTACTAGCAACATCTGTAAATGACAAGTTATCATGCGCCTGGAAATCTTCAACTGGTGCAGCATACCCTTTATACATAACCGCTAGTAATATAAACGGTGTCAAAATGATTAGTAGTATCGTAATTTTAATGATTCTTTTAATCCACTTAAACATAAATATCCCCTCCTTAGGTGATTATATTATATGCTTATTTTATAATAAACCATAAATTATTGCATAAATTATACAAAATTGATTGCTGAACTACCCTTTAAATAATAATCTTTTAATGCACCATGTTTTTTAAACTGATAATATGCAGCAATACCAATCATAGCGGCTTGATCTGTACAGTACTGTATACTCGGTGTTAATATCTCTAAATCTGTGATGCGTGCTTTCATCTTAGTTCTTAAGCCTTTATTTGCAGCAACACCACCTGCTACAATTATTTGTTTAACACCTAAATGGTTTGCTGCATTTTTGGTCTTTTCTACTAATACTTCAGTAACGGATTCTTGAAACGATGCACAAACATCTTCAACTTTAAAAGTTTCATTTCTCTGTTTCATATTATGCACCAAATTTAAAACAGAACTTTTTAAACCTGAAAAAGAAAAGTTAAACGGTTCGTTTTTTAAAAATGGTTTAGGCAAATTGTAAATAGCCTCACCTTGATGTGCTAACCTATCTACAATCGGTCCACCTGGATAACCTAATCCAAGCATGCGTGCAACTTTATCATAAGCCTCACCAACAGCATCATCTAAAGTCGTACCAAGCAGTTCGATTTCTAAATGATCCTTAACTAATAAGAGTTCTGTATGACCGCCACTAACTAGTAATGTTAGCAGTGGAAATTGCATATTTCCTTCAATCTGGGCTGCATAAATATGACCCAACAAGTGATTAACGCCCATCAAAGGAATATTATTTGCATATGCGAAAGTTGTTGCTGCATTAATACCTACAAGTAAAGAACCGATTAGTCCTGGACCTTGTGTCACTGCCACCAAATCAATATCACTTACTTTAATAAAAGCATCTTTAATCGCCTTATCAAACATATATAACATAGACTCTATATGGGCACGTGATGCGATTTCAGGCACCACCCCGCCATATGGTTGATGTATATTTATTTGCGATAAAACTGCATTTGATAATACGCTTTTTCCATCTTTTGTAATTGCAACACTTGTTTCATCACAAGATGTTTCAACAGATAAAATAATCATTTACTTGACCTCCATATACATCAAATACCCATCTATTTTTTTATAGTAATTAGGTATTATGGTAATAATCTCTGCACCATATCTTTGATAAAATGCAATTGCTTTTTCATTTGTGGTTCGCACCTCTAATATAACAGATTTGACACCACTAACTTTCATATCTAATAATACATGCTCAAATAATGCTTTACCAATGCCTTGCCCTTGATAGGGTATATCCACTAAAAAGTTTAATATATCTGCATTATTATCAATTTGTCTATAACTGATATAAGCGACTATTTTATCATTTACTATATAGACATACATACGTGAAAATTCGTTTTCAAGTAGCTCTTGTTTTAAAAATGAATAACCTAATGTTTGTCCAAATATTTTTGATTCTAATTTTACGATTGCTTTTAAATCGTAAACGTCAGCGTTTCTTATCAAGGTTCTTTTCCGCCTCAGTTTTTCTTAAATAGTTTGGTATTAACGTATAAATGTCATCTACAATAACACTGTGTTCGATAATTACTTTACCATCTACTTTAATTGTGTCCTTATTTAGTACAACTAACCGACCTTTATCATCATTGGTTAACACATCTAAATGACGCACGGCTTCTTCATCAAGAATCAATCCGTTTAAGATGGTTGCACTAAACCCTTGGTTATTTCTAGCATCATGCCATGCAAGTACCTGTTTATCATAACCAGAAGTTAAAAAGATTAAACTACTGATTTTATATAGTTTTACGCCTGTAGAATAACTTAACATTTTAGCTGTCATTACACCAACTCTAAGTCCTGTATAAGATCCTGGACCAACACCAACAATAATGCCATCTAAATTTTGAGGCTTTAAGTGATGATCACTTAAAAGTGCTTCAATCATTGGAATAATATGTGCTTGGTGATCTTGTTTACCATATCTTATTTGCTCACCTAATTTGATATGATTAACATATAGCATAATAATTAGAGCGTTTGTCGATGTGTCTATTAATATGTATTTCATATTTTTTCAATCCAATCTTTGGTGTTATTGCTGGTAGAAATTGTGATTTCTCTTTCATTTTCATGAATCCACTTTAATTCAACCAGTACATACACATTTGGAATTAATGCTTCCACCTGATTTGGCCATTCAATAACAGAGATAGCATCTTTATCTAATATATAATCTTCCAAGTCAAAATCTAGACCAATACCATCTAAACGGTATAGATCTAAATGATGAAGCGTTTTATTACCTTCATGGCTTTTTAAAATAGTAAATGTCGGTGAATTAATTACACTTTCAATACCCAATGCTTTACCAATGCCTTTGGTAAAAGTTGTTTTACCACTTGATAGATCACCTTGAAGTAAAATCACGTGATAGTCACTTGGTAAAGCATTTATTAATCTTTGACCTAATTCTATGGTTTCGTTAGCCGATGTTGTTTTAAATAGTTTCATTTTTTTCCTAATAATCTAAACATGTTCTTCTTATATGCTTCAACACCTGGTTGATCAAATGGATTCACATCCAATAAATATGCACTCATTGCGCATGCAATCTCAAAGAAGTATACTAAGTACCCAAAGTGATACGCATCCATCTTATCTAATGTAATAACTATATTCGGTACCCCGCCATCAAGATGTGCTTCTTTTGTTCCTAAGAAAGCTTGTTGATTGACATAAGATATCTCTTTACCCGCAATATAATTTAGTTTATCTAAATCATCTGTATCAGAAGGTATTTGTAGTTTATCTGTTTTCTTAACATTTAATACTGTTTCAAAAATAATACGTTTACCATCCTGAACTTGTTGACCAAGTGAGTGTAGATCGGTTGTAAATGATGCAGAATGCACAAGTAATCCTTTACCATTTTTACCTTCTGATTCACCAAATAATTGTTTCCACCATTCAGCAAAAAATGCTAACCTTGGTTCATAGTTAATTAAATACTCAACATCTTTACCTGACTTCTGTAACAAGAATCTTGTTACAGCGTAAAGATACGCCTTATTTTTCTTAAGATCTGGATTCACAGCATCATTATATGCATCCTGTGCACCTTGAATCATCTTTTTGACATCTAAACCCACAAAGACAAACGGTAATAACCCTACAGCAGACAACACTGAAAAACGACCACCAATTGCATCTTCAATAACAAATCTTTCATAACCTTCGTTGACTGCTAATTGGTAAAGAGAGCCTCTTGTTTTATCTGTTGTTGCAAAGATTCTTTTTCTTGCTTCTTCAAGACCATATTTATTTTCTATGTGTGCTTTCAAAAGTCTAAAGGCAACCGCTGGTTCAGTGGTTGTACCCGATTTTGAAATCACATTAATGACATAATTTTTCTTGTTTAAATATTTTAATAATTGTTTTAAATAGTTTGCTGATAAATGGTGTCCTGCAAATATTAATTCTGGTTTCTGTTTTTTAAAGGGTTGTTTTAAAAACTCATAGCCTGCCTTAGCACCCAAATAAGAACCACCAATACCAATGACAACAATCACATCAATCTTAGAAAATTGTTCTTTCAATTTATAAATTCTATCTAATTCTTCTGAATCATATGTAAACGGTAAATCTAACCAACCTAAAAAGTCACTACCTTTACCTGTTTTATTATGAATCATCTCATGAATCTGATTTACTTTTTCTTGTAAACCATATACATTTGTGCTCAAAAATTGTTTTGTATCTTTAATATCAACTTTAATCATTATCCAGTTCCTCTTTCTTAGCCTTAACCCAATCTTCTAATTTATCTTTTAGTGATCTAAACCCTATTTTAATATCAACTTTCTGCATCACTTTAGAACTCACTAAAAGTGCACGCTTATAAGACAGTTGTAATTTTTGGTTTACTTCATCACACTCTAAAACAACCGCAAATATTTCATCACCCATATTAAATAATTTTGTAATATCTGTAACAAACCTGTCTGATACCTCAGATATATGTATTAATCCTTGATAATTACCATATTCCACAAAGACACCATAGGGTTGAATTCCAGTTACTTTACATAAAATACGTTCGTTTTTTTGCATGGCTAGACCCCTAATATTTTCATATTATTATATCATTAATCTATATATCTATAAAGTATAGACCCTATGAAAACGAATATTTTTAATAATTATGTAATATTTGACGTATAAAATGAAAACAGAATAACTTGATCAACTTATTCTGTATGTGTATTCAAAGTATTTTTAGTGTATCTTCACTCAATTTAATGTTTCTTCTGAGTTATTCAATATTTTTATGTTTTAACCAAGTATATATGATGATTGCTAGTGGAACAATCATACTTGAAATAAACCCTACAATAACATAAGTGATTTCAATTGGATTACCACCAATTGGTAACCTTAGAAAATCAAATAACATATAAAATCCTAAAAGTATCGTCGGTATCACCAATACTGTGATAATCAAATTTTCTTTTTTATTATAGAAACCACCTTTATAATACTTCATTGCAAACAAGTATATACCTACATACAATAAAATAACAATTATAAAATCAATCATTGCAAATAAAGAAAAATTAGTTAATAACATTGGCACAATTTGAACCGCTGAAAATAGCATATTTACAATCATCCAAACAGCTGCAAGTAGTAACATCCTTTTTGAGTTATGATTATACTCTAGATACAGTGCGCCTAAAAATAAAATTGTGGATAGACTACTTGATATAACAATTAAACTTCCAACAATTGCTGCTGTAAATAATACATAAGATAATTCTATAACGAATAATGTAAACATAATCCATTGTCGTTTCGTTAGTGTCATATAACTGCCTCCTCATAATATCCAATATAAATGCCAAATGCTTCTTTTCCAAATAACGTCATCAATTCTTGAGATACTCGCCCATAAAGACGTATATCCAAATCCTTGTTCTTTGTATACAACTCATGTTGTAATAATTTAGCTTTTGATGTGTCTAAACTACTATATACAAATACACTGACATGTTCATTAAACCCTTTATGTCCCATAACCTTAAGATATAAATCATTTAAAACTTTCTTTGAATTATAGATAACCTTATCTATGTGATAGTTTGTATCAGAACTTAAGATATATCCCTTAACAAGGGGTTTAAGTAATTTATTAATGCGTGTGCTATTTTGCATAAAAGTGTTGTTTTTGGTGACCACAAGGGTTGCGCCTTTATCAATTTGAATTGTTAATAATGCCTTCATTTTTTGATAGCTATAATTGAAATTATTCCACAACTTCATGCACATTAAAACATATAATATGCCTGGCCCAAATGATTTAGAGTCTATGATATCAATTGAAACATCACTTAATATATCTTTAGCTAGTTGTGCATTTTCATAGAATGGTGTTAATTTTTGGCTTGATGTTAGAATAAGTATCTCTTTACAATCTTGATTGGTTGCTTGCTTAATGATTTCAATATAAGCTTTAGGACTTACTTTGATACTTTGATCTGTATTAAATGATGTATCATTAGCATCCTTAATAAAGAATAAAGATACGTTAGACGCATCTTTAAATATATGTGTTGCTTGAAATTTATCTATAGTTGTATCTAAAATTATGCCTATTTTTCTCATAACTATTTAAATATAAAAAATCCTATAACACCAACAAATGCACCTAATAAGATACCTGCTAAAACTTCTTTAGGTTTATGACCTAATTTTTCTTTTAACTTCTTTTCTTCAATATCAATATTTTCAATTAAATTCAATCTGTATTTGATTACATTTAATTCCATTGCGTGTTTACTAGCTTCTAGGCGAATACCCATGGAATCATGGATAACCACCAATGCAATAACAAATGAAATGGTAAATCCAATACTTAGAGTATTATTATAATGATAATCAAACATACCAATAGACACAAATAAAGAAGTTACTAGTGCACTATGACTAGACGGCATACCACCGGTTGATATTAATATACTTTCATTCAGCTTTTTGTTAATAAAGCCATCGATAAAAAACTTACTCACCTGAGCAATAAACATGGCTGCTAAAGATGTAATTAAGACTGCTTCAGGTACTGTAAACATATTATACGGTCACCACTGCAATAATACCAGGTACGTTTTCTAGCATCATTGTTTCTATACCTTGTTTTAAGGTAATATCAATTGCGGCACAGCCATCGCATGCGCCACCCATTTTAACGTAGACGATACCATCTTCGATATTAACAAGTTCTATATCGCCACCGTCTCTTTGAATATAAGGTCGGACTCTTTTAATAATTTGACCAACTTGTTCAGTCATTACTTCTAAACTCATTCTACAACGCTCCTTTTTTATTCATATTTCATATTATACTTTAGTTTCTTTAATTTTTACTCTTTTTAGTACATAAAAAGGACAATTATGGTTACAAGATTCATTTATATAATCCGGAATCTTCTTATAACCGTTTGTACCTTTTGGATCTTGACTAAATCCTTTTAGTCTTAAAATATCGCTAGCCATATCACCAACTATATACGTATATCTATCAAAAGCTACATCTACATAGCGTTCTTGAAATTTAATTATATCAAAGGCATCACGATGGTTTTTAAGTATTTCAAAGGTGCCAACTTCAGTTTCTATCATCATTTTTATATCATCCTAACCCATAAAGTATGTATCTAAAGCTATATCATAAACTTGCGGTTCAAAAGATACTTCTTCGTGCGCATAGATTATACCAATTTTATACGGATTTTGATAGACTTTGAAAAATTTATCATAATATCCCTTACCATAACCTAAACGGTAATTATCTTTTGTCATACCAAGTGCAGGTACAATCACCACTTCAAGCTTAGATGTTATATCAAACCCATAGCTCGGCTCTAACACTCCAAAACTTGATTTTTTCATATCAATATGACTATCTACTTGTAAAAATTGAATCTTTTCATTAACGATTTTAGGGTATGCAAATATCTTATTTGGATATTTATCAATTAAACTTGTTATATCCATTTCATTCTTAGTTGGGTAGAATATACCTATAAAATCCGCCTTCAAAAAGTGTTCTTCTTCACTCAACTGATTGATAATGTTTGTTTGAGCTTTAATCTTATCGCTTTGACTTATCCCTAAACGTTTTTCTATAATTTGTTGTCTTAGTACTTTTTTCATATCACTTACTTGATGTCATTAAAATAACATCCTTGCCCCCTATACTGTGGTAACTGTGCAGTCTTTAATGCGAGTGCTGCATTTTGGAATAGGTCTTGTGCATTGACTGCATCTTCATACATCTGTGCAACCCCTACAAAAACTTCTAACTCTGCAGTGATTGAACCATATTCAATCGTCATATTTAAGTGATTCTCATCTGATTTAATACCTTTATATAAAGATGCCATTTTTCTTTGGTCTGTAATTGTTAATACAAATTCTAAACCAGATAATCTGTAAAGGTCTGAACTTTCAGTAACAAAGCTTTGTTTTAATCTTGCTATATATTGTCCCATAAGCATATTACCAACTTCACGACCATACATTTCATTGATCTTAGGGATATTTTTTAAGTTAATGATTGCTAGTTGAAATGGTCTTGTAGTCTTAATTAAAGCTTTTAAATCAGGTAGGATATAGTTTTCATCTTTAATTGTATCTAAAACCTCAATACCAGTTTTTCTAAAGTGCCTTGAGTGCATTGGCGTCATAATACCCATAATGACAGCATTTTGTTTATCTTCAAATAAACGTTTACCTTTTTCCTTAATCCAAATGGGTTGCCCATCAACTAATAATCTATAACTAACTGAGTAACTCGCTTTATTCGGCGTTAAATCATTGGTTACTTGTAAGTACTTTTTAATATCATCTGGATCAATTAATGCTCTATAATCTTCCACTTTCAGTGTGTTAGATGGTAGTTTTAATTGTTCTCTAACCGTATCGTTCATCCATATTGTTTTTTCATCTAAATCGATATAAAAGAGTCCGTCTTCAGATAACTCAAGGGTTGCGATAAACTTGTGTCTGATACTTTCTAATTCATGATCTGTTTTTTTGAGTTCACGTTCAACTTCCATTAACGCCTCATCTGTCTTTTTCTCACCAACACACATACGACCACGGTATTTACCTAAAGCAAATAGTGGTTGCATATTTAGGTGTAAAATCACAGTTTCGCCGTTAAAGTTTAAAAAATGTAATTCCTGATCTTCACTTTCATTTGCTTTAACAATCTTTTTATAGTCGTAGAAATATTTTTCTAGTGTTCGATTGTTAATATCTTCACCATTTAGTTTCGTAAATCTTATTTTAGAACCAAATACTTGGAATAACTTCTTACCCACAACATCTGCTTTATCTAAATTTAGTTCTCTTAAAAGTGAGATAGATATGTCTTTAATGCGTTCTTTATGATCAACGACATAATAAACATTCCATTTGGTGTTTTTAACACCTTTAATAAACAGTTGATACTGACTAGCATTCATGATTGCATTTCTAAATGTATTATATAGTGATATCAAAAAGATAAAATAAGTAAAATACATATAGATTACATAGCCCAGTAACCAATCTTCATTGACTAAAATATGTGATTCATATATAAAGATTAAAACCACATATACTGCAATATTTACAAAAGAAAAAGTTAACCTATTTTTTAAGACATCTTCTTTTAAAATAGATTCAGTGACGACAAATATAACAATAAATACACCGATAATTAAACCAAATATCGGATGTTGTGCATAATTTAACATAATTTATACACCTACAATACTGGTTGGATATATATAAGGAACACTGCAATGAGCGCAACAAAGAAAGCTACCACATATATCAACCACTCATGACGGTCAAAGAATTTAACCACCATTTCTGCAAACCCTCTAGAGCCGATGTATCTAATGGGTTCAATTAAAAATTTTAATATTGTTTTCATTAGACTAGCCCCCTACTTCATAAATAATGATAAATACTCATTTAAAGTATTTTCATCTTTCATCTTTGTCATGACACCGTTAATCGCTAGTGAAATAGACCCTGTTTCTTCGGATACAACAACTGTCAAGGAATCTGTAATTTCTGAAATACCTAATGCCGCTCGGTGTCTTGAACCGGTTGTCTTCTCGAAGTTCTCATTACTTGATAAAATAAAGTATGCACCTGCACAAACTATTTTATCGCCCCGTATAATCACTGCACCATCATGCAGTGGTGTATTTGGGGTAAAAATATTTACTAAAATTTCATTTGAAACCTCAGAGTTTAAAGTGATTGCACGCTGTGCATATTGATCAAGGTTGTTATGCTTTTCAATCGTAATTAACCCACCAATACTTTCCTTAGATAATGCAACTGCCGCTTTGATAATCTCAGTTTTAGTGCGATCACTACCCATAATGATTGTCCCTTGTCTTGTTGTTTCTTTCCAAAGAGATTCCAGCGTTAATCTAAAGTCTGGTGCACCAATAACAATAATAAAGATTAGGAGTAACATGGGTAGCTGTTCGTATGCAACACCGGCCATCTTTAAATCAAAGTAATTAGCAATACCAAAGAGTATCCATATAATCATATAAAATAAAAACATAGAAAAAACACGTTTGTTATGTAAGACAAATTTGAGTATAAAAACTACTAATACATAAATTAAATAAAAATCTATCAGCGTAGACCAACTTAATTGAGATGCCCATTGTGGCATAAAATCACCTTCTTTATCATTGTCAAGTTCACTTATGATTATATCATAATATAGATTCATTTTATTGATTCTTTATGCTTATAGTACTGTTTTACCTTATCCAAATCATACGATGTTCATTACAAATACCCATAATTTAAGAATGTTATATCTGTTTATTTATAACCGTGTTATAATTTAACAGTATCAAAAAGATACTTAACTACGATAATAAACTAAGAAAGTGTGATATCAATGCAAACTTGTTCTGTTGAACGTGCAGTTAATCTATTTGGAGATAAATGGAAGTTTTTAATATTAAGAGATTTAATGAACGGGAAAATGCGGTTTTCAGAGCTTAAGCGCTCTATTGGTAAAATCTCGCAAAAAGTACTCACTCAAAACTTAAGATCTCTAGAAGCAAGCGGATTACTCACAAGAACTATATATCCTGTCATACCACCAAAAGTGGAATATGAACTAACTGATTTGGGTTATAGCTTAAGACCTGTCATAGACGCATTAAGAAAATGGGGAGAACAACATGCAAACGCTTGATAGAGCAATATTAGTCGCATTAAATTACAGATCAGATGTCGAATTTACCAAACAATCAGTTGATGAATTAGAAGAACTTGCTAAAGCAGTCGACATAAAAACAATTGATAAAGTTATTCAATCTTCTGACACCATTGATCCAAAATATTTTATTGGTAGTGGTAAAGTATTAGAAATTAAACAAATGATAGATATTTTAAATATTGATATGGTCATATTTGATGATACATTATCACCTGCACAAATTAGAAACCTAGAAGAAATGCTTGAGGTTCAAATATTTGACCGTTCATTTTTGATTTTACAAATATTTGCCTTAAGGGCACAGACAAAACAAGCAATACTTGAAGTATCGCTTGCTCAAAAACTATATATGTTACCAAGGTTAGTTGGTATGGGTAAGTCACTATCTCGTCAAGGTGGTGGTTCTTTTAACGCTAAAGGACCTGGTGAAACAAAACTTGAAACAGATAGACGACGCTTAAGTATGGAAATAACCAAACTTAAACAGTCACTAGAAAGTATTAAAAAAGAACGTCATATTTCTCGTCAAAGACGTATTAAGAATAATATACCAGTGGTTGCACTTGTTGGTTATACCAATGCAGGTAAGTCTTCATTGATGAATCATTTATCGAATCAATACGGCACAAACAAAAATGAAGTCTTTGAAAAGGATATGCTTTTTGCAACACTTGATACAAAATCAAAACGCATACAAAAAGATAATCAACCACCTTTCATATTAATTGATACAGTAGGGTTTATATCTAAACTACCACCTGAGCTCGTTAAATCTTTTGAATCGACCCTATCAGACATCACTTCAGCTGATTTGATTCTTCACATTGTAGATGGTAAAAACTATTCACCACTTCAAATTAACTTTACAAAACAAGTACTTAAAGATTTGGGTATAGATGATACACCCAGATTACTGGTTGTAACTAAAAAAGACTTAATAAATCAAATACCAGACATCATGGAAGATTACTTTTTAATATCTAATAAAACTGGTGAAGGTGTTGCAGAACTTTATCAAGCAATTAGTGCACATATCTATAAAGACTCTAGAATCTTTAAACTATTATTACCCTTTGATAAAGGTTCAATTTATGAGAAGTTAAAAAGCGATACGACCATTTTAGATACAAATTATACAGAAGATGGGATGTATGTTAAAGTTGTATTAACACCCTATTTATATAATTTATATAAGGCATATATCATAAAATAATTACAAGTTTAGTAACTTACATAAAATTTACATATATATTCGTTGCAAAAACTATTTTTGCATGATATACTTTGCTCATGTTTGATAGTTTTGTCGTATAATTGGCTAAATATGGTAGCCAGAGTTTCTACCGCAATACCGTAAATATTGCGACTACGATGAGCAACTTTTCTTTTTTAAGTTGTCATGTAGATAGAAACCCTTTGTGCCTTCAGCAAGTTCAAATGGTTTTTTTGTTTTTTGACATCCTTTCAAACAAAAAGAAAAAGGAGAAAATAAATGAATCAAATCAAAAAGTTCTTTAAATTTGAAGAACGTGGTGCGACATTCCGTGCCGAAATTTTAGGTGGTATCGTTACATTCTTAGCGATGAGCTACATTTTAGTTGTAAACCCAGGTATTGCCTCAGGATTATGGTCCGGGCAAGCTGGTATTCCATATGGTGGCGTCTTCTTCGCAACCGTCATCGGAGCCTTTATTGCTACCATGGTAATGGCTTTATTAGCCAATTTACCAATAGGTTTAGCACCGGGTATGGGTGTGAATGCTTTCTTTGTAGGTGTGATTATTGGTCAATATGGCTACACATGGCAAGAGGCACTCGCATTAAGTTTTATTGGTGGTATTTTATTTCTAATTATTTCTTTAACACCAATTAGGAGAACGCTTATTCAAGCAATCCCACAAGATCTTAAAGCAGCGATCGGTGTGGGTATCGGATTCTTTATTGCTTTTGTAGGTTTACGTCTATCTGGCGTTTTTGTTTGGAATGGACAACTAGAGCTTGGTGATTTGACTAGTCCTTCTGTTTTGCTTGGTTTATTTAGTGTATTACTTATTTTCATCATACATTCAATGAAAAATGGTGTTGCTAAGTTTTCATTTATCATTTCAATTGTTGTTACAGCACTTATTGGTTTACTTCTAGGTGAACTCGGTGTTGCAAACATGCCATCCTTTGGATCATTTA
>Ga0172382_10005388_pt1 | contig 19094 bp, 33 predicted proteins | sample Leawel138RmetaG_FD_122245 | JGI IMG/M metagenome (GOLD analysis project Ga0172382, IMG submission 122245) | Leachate microbial communities from a municipal landfill in Southern Ontario, Canada - Leachate well 138R metaG | ecosystem: Engineered > Solid waste > Landfill > Unclassified | place...
CCTCGGGGCGCGCGGGCGCAGTGACCACCTGAACCATGTCTAGCCGCCCCGGTAGGGGCGGCATCCCCATGGCAGATGGAAGCGCTGGAATGGCTGTCGATGAGACGAGCGGCTATCAGCAGCTTGCCGTTGTCGAGAAATATGAACGCTTCATCGAGTATATGTATCCGATCTTGCAGAACTGCCCACGCAAGCACGGCATTGCCCGTGACAGTGCGCTGACGGCGATGTTCGCTCAGGTCGATCTTTTCATTATCGCGGGCAAGTCTCGGCAGGCTTCCCGCCTCTATTCCGCTGACGCCAATCTGGCGCTCTTGCGGTTTTGGCTGCGCTTCCTGGCTTCTCCAGCCCGCAAGATCATCACTCCGAACCAACACAGGATCGCTTCTGAGCATCTTGCGGAAGTCGGCAGGATGGTTGGGGCCTGGATCAAGTCAGTGAAGGGTGGGGGTTGAAGGGGGAAAACATGTTGGTGGGTTCGCCCTACTCGGGGGCAATTGGGACAATGCCTCGAACGCGGGTTCGCGCGCGTCCAATTGGAACAACTACCCTTGGAATTCGAACAACAACATCGGGGCGCGCGGGCGCAGTGACGATCAGTTTCCGGCTCTGCGATGGTCACGGCCTCGCAGGCCGACCTCTTTATGATGGTCAGCCTTTTCAACCTGCTTCGGCAAACACATTTCGGGGTTCGGTAAAGCGGGGAGTAGCGCCACGGCGTCGAAACCCGCGACCGGCATTTTCATTCAGGCGAGGCGCGGTTTTGGGGAAGAAGTATAGACATCTGATCGAACGCATTGTCACCGATGAGAATATGCGATCAGCGTATTACAAGACCGCGAAAGGCAGGCGCTTCACACACGGGGCGCTGACCTTCAAGGAATATGCCGAATGCAATCTTGGGCGTCTCGCCTATGATTTGCACACCGGCAATTACCAGCCCGGAACGCCGAACACGTTCTATGTCTATGAGCCCAAGGCTCGACTGATCACGGCTCTGCCCTTCCGCGACCGCGTTGCGCAACACGCGCTCTGCAATGTCATCGGCCCGATATTCGAGCGCACATTCTTGCCCCGCTCATATGCTTGCCGGGAAGGCAAGGGCACACACGCGGGCGTTGTCGCGCTGCAATCGGAACTGCGCCGCATGTCCCGGCGCGCGCCAGTGTATTTCCTCAAAACCGATTTCTCGCGATACTTCCCGTCGATCGATAGGGCGGTGCTGCATGGGCTGATCCGCCAAAAGATCAGTTGCGCGGCAACGATGCGGATCATCGAAACGATGGTGCCGCCAGAAGGTATCGGCCTCACGATCGGCAGTCTGACTTCCCAGCTTTTCGCCAATGTGTATGGCGGCGCTGTCGATCGGTTTTTGCAGCAAGAACTCCATGAACCGACCTGGTATCGGTATATGGATGATCTGGTTGTCCTGGGCCATGATCCGGCGCACCTGCATCGGGTGAAAGAGGAAATCGAACGGTTTTCAGCGGAACGCCTGGGGCTGCGGTTCTCGAAATGGTCGGTCGCCTCGGCGAGTCGTGGCGTCAATTTTCTCGGCTATCGCATATGGGATGGCCACAAGCTGCTGAGGCGGCAAAGCGTGACGCGCGCCAAACGGAAAATCCGCGTCATGCGGGCGATGGGCAAGGGCGAAGAACTCTCGCGCTTCGTCGCGTCGTGGATCGGCCATGCGCAATGGGCCGATGCACACAACCTTTTGCGATCACTGGAAATGGAGACGTAGAAATGGGACCGACGATCAATTCGCGCGCCGATCTGGAAAGCCTTCGCGGCACACCAGAGTTTGCCGACGCCATGCGCAACCTTGCCGGGTCGATGACGATCCGGGTCAACGTCGCGGAATACCCGGAAGGCTATGGCGAGCCGGAATATGACGGCCCCGATATCGATCCTGACTGGCAGGATCAGGAGGATTTGACGACGATCGAGCGGCTGGGCTTCACCAAGCAGCAGGTGCTCGATGAGGTCGCCGCGCTTGATGGTGAGTGAACAATCCGCCTCGCGCGGCGTTTATTACTCAACCGTTGGGCGTCGATAGTCCGGCAGCGATTGCATATTTGTGAGGCTGCGGAACAATGGACGCCGAAACGCGCGCGGAGATTGAGAAAATCCACGGGAGGGTTACGGCCTTGGGAACCCGCGTCACAGTGCTTGAGACGACTATGCCTCATATCAACACGTCGCTTACGCGGATCGAAAGAAGTGTTGACCGGCTCAATGGTCATATCGTCAAGGCGATATGGGCAGTGGTCTTGCTGTTCATCGGGCTTGTGTTTCAGTTCACCGTGAATGGCGGGTTCTCGCTCGCGGGCTGAGAAAAGCGCTCAACCATCTGAGGTTATCGTGAGCCTTCTTCCAAGGAGGCTCACATATGTGGAACACCTTGCGCCGCTGGCGCACCTGGATCGTCAACGCTCTGGCTGGCGTCCTGATCATTCTCCCCGAAATCTTGCAAGCCTTGGCTGGCTACAACTGGGGCGGTATCATCCCGGCTGAATATCTCCCTTATGTCAGCCTTGCCGTGGTGGTGCTGAACATCGCCATGCGCCCGCACCCTGCGGTGCTGCCCAATGACCCTGAGGCTGAGGTTACGCGAAAGCGTCGGCAGGGCACATTCCGGGGCGTCATCGAATGAAATGGCTCATGGACCTTCTTCTTGGCGGGGTGGTGGAGAAATTCACCGGCCCGCTAGAACGCGCCTGGCAGGCCAAGCTCCAGGCGGACACCGATGAAAAGAAGCTCGATGCCGAACGGACGATCAAGAGTATCGAAGCGGCACGAGATATCGCGGTGGCTGAGGCGGCGGATCGCTGGAGCGCCACGCGCGTCGGACGCTGGCTGATCGTGGTTCCATTCGGGCTGTGGTGGGCGGCGATCTACCTGGTGCAGATTATCAACCCGTGGCTCGGGCTCAATCTCGTCGTGGTCGATGTCCCGCCGCATATCCACAACATGGCGCTGGTACTTGTGCCCGCCATCGTGATCGGTGACGCCGGGACATTCATCGCGCGGAAGCTCTCCCGGTAAAGTACGACTTCACCAAAGTCTGGCCGCGCGGGATCGAGCCCTTGTCGAGAAGATTGGCAAGGGCTTTTTTGGGTGGCATGTAAGAGCGACGGCCAGGACGCTTGATCTCATCCTCGTCCTGCCATGAGCGTTCCAGCCTGCATATCTCAGTCCAGAGATTGAGCCGCTTGGCTTCGCTGCGCTCCCGGCGCAACGCGCGGAACAAATCATAGATTTCCGCACCGCGTGCCATGCGTCGATTGTTGAAAACCTGTCGGCAATGAGGTGAGCAGAACAATTTCGATCTGCGGCGGGCTGTGATGCGATTTCCGCATTCTAGGCACTCGTGGGTCGCGGCGGTCATGGACTTCGCTCCAGAAACGATAAGAGGGTCAACGTTTAAACGCTAACCCTCTCATTACCAGTCTGTTGCGATTAACGCAACAGCTTAGGCAGCTTTTTGCCCGGAGCGCTTCTTTTGCTCGGCGGGCTCCTGGTCGCCGTCGCCGTCGCCGTCGCCGGTGTCGAATGCAGCCTGTTCCGGCTCTGCGTCGGCGTCGGCTGTCTCGGGCTGGGGCTCTGGTTCGGTCTGCGGCTCGGGTGACGGCTCAACCGGATCATCGATACGGCGTGTTTTCTGTTCGGCCCTCACTTCCTCAACGCTGGCCGCTGCCAGAAGCGGTGCATAGTCGCCGGTTTCGTGAGCGGTCTTGACGATGCTCAGCGCGTTGAACTGCTCGTCCAGGGTCTTGCCGGTGGGTAGGAATGCCTTGACGACAATTGCGATACCAGTCTGGTTTGCCATGATGCTTATCCTTTCGATGGCGGTAGGTGAGTGGTGGATGGGTAGGCACTGCTTGCCATGCGCTGCATAGCGTCCGGGCCGCGTTCTTCGATCAGAAGGAACGCCGCTGCGGCATAGTTGATGATGCCCAGGATTTCGGCCTTGGCGGCGCTGTGATCGCCGCGCCCGGCCATGCTGTTTGCCTCCTGAGCCTTCTTCATGATCTGCCCGGTCAGATAGCCGGTGCCGACCATTCGCCCGATCTCCATGATCGGTTGCTTGAGGAAGGGCTTGCCGTTGGCGTGGCGTGCGTTACCCTTCCCCATTGCGGCCTGATCGTGGGCCTGCTGCAAGACGCCTGCCAGACGCTCATATCCGACCTCGGCAAAGTCGTCCCAAGACGAACGATCTGGCGCGGAAGCGCGGTCGCTCTGCATGTCAGTGCCCATTTCTCAGCTTCTTCGATGTCGCCTTGATCTTGTGGTAGGCGACAATCATCGCGGCGGGGTCAGCATTGGCCTGGCCGGTTTCCTCAAGCTCGGTGGCCAGGCGGCGAAGTTCGTCGGCTATGACCGGCAAGCCGTCACGGCCAGAAAGCGTGATCTCGATCCGGGCGAAGCTCGGGACGCCCGCAAGATCGGCGGTCATGTCGCTCATCATATGTCGTCCCCCGGCTGCATGTCGGGATCGTCGGTGTATCCCGGATCATCAGGATCATAGCCGTCGAAAACCTCTCCAGTTTCGGGATCGTGCTCCGGCTCATCATTGGCCGGGGCCGCTGCCTTCGGCGTGATATCCTTGAGCTTGGCCGCTGCGGCTCCGCGCTTCTTGCGCTCGGGTGAGGGCGCGGTTTGCGTCGGCTCCGCGTCAATGTCGAACGTGTAATCATCATCGATCCGTTCGACCGCCTGGTGGAAGGTATCGCGCTCTGTGCTCGACGGCAGGTATTTGGAGAGGCGGCGGAACACGGTCTTGCGCGCCATTTCCTCCCAGTCTGTGTGCCACGGCGTCGATTTGATCTTCTTGGCCTTGAACGCCTTGTAGGCGTCGGACCTGTCGCGGATTTTGTTGATCTGCTCTACGGTCATGACTTCGCGCATGACCGCGCCGTCATTCATGTGCGCGACGGCATAGACGGCATAGGCTTCGCCGCGCTTCTGCTTGAAATCGATCTTGTGAACAATGCGTTCCTCGTCGCCAAGAATGTACTCGAATTCATCGTTCTCGCACACGATCTGGACGCTAATCGACTTCACCATGCCGGTGTTGTAGGCGAGCTTGAGAAGCCCGCGCATCATCGGGCGGTACTGGACTTCGCCATTGTAGTCCACGACAAGCGCGGCCTCGCGCCCGTCGAGGATCAAGCCATCCGCCGCCGCCTTGGTGCAGGCGGCGAGAAGCGACTGCGGGTTCTTGACCTTCTCAATGTTCCGGGTCAGCGAAATCGCAGTCTGCGCGGTGCGGACAAACCGATCGGCGGTGATGTGTCCGGGCAGGGCCTTGGCGAATTCGCCCTGCATGTTGGCGATCTGGCCTTTCAGCGATCTATCCTGGGTAGCAACGGCCTGTGCCATTGTTCGGCTCCTTCATGAGTTCGGTGGCACGCTGGTTCAGCGTCCCGGTTGAGTGCTTCACCACGTCCCTGAGGACGCGCTGCGCAATGCTCTGGTCGCGCTCTGGAGCGCGGCGGATGAACAGTGCCGCGTTCCAGAACTTGAGGGTCGAGAGGTCAATGCTGGCCATCGGGCTCCCCCGTGATTGCGTCCAGGTCATCACTGTCGATGTGGACTGTGATCTGATGGCTGGCCGGATACCCCGGCCATTCCACAACGCACCCGTAATCCTTGAGCGCGGGGTTGATCAGGTGTTCGAGCAGCCTGACGGCTTCCCGGCCCTGAACGGTGACGTTGAAGGATGCTTGCTGGCTCATTCCTCGTCGCCCTCCGGGGCGTCGATCTCCTGATAGCTCCAGCGCTTGAAGGCGAGTTCGGTGATCTCGCTGGCATAGCCGGGCCAGGCATTGGCCTTCTGGCATTCGGCGTAATAGGTGAGGGACTTGCGCATGATGGCGCGGCCCTCATCCACGATCGACGGCGGGAGTTCATAGCGGGCCGTAACGAACGGGGTTTTCTTTTCCCAGGCGAGAAACACGAAACCCTCGACCTGCTGGCCGTTGGCGCGGTGGCCATCCGTGTAGAAGGCTTCCTGCGCGTGATATCCGTAGTTGATGACGCTCCGGGCGAAGTCGTTCGGGTGGGCGCTGACGGTCGATTTGACGTCAACGATGATGCCCAGGTCGGAGCGGTAAAGGTCGGGCCGGGAGCGGCAAAGGACGCCGGTTTCCGGGTCGATCCAGTAAGACGAGTGCTCGACCTGAGAGTGCGGGCTGACGATCAGCGCATTCAGCCAGGCGTCGGCGTGAACTGCATCGCGGATCGTGAGCACGGCGTCATACTCGCTTTCGATCAGAAGGGTGCGGCCAGAGTTCGCGGCTTCGGCCTGCGCGTCCTTCCAGAGATTGCCGCGCCGGTCCTTCGGGCCGCGCATGACGCTGGGCTCAAAGAGTTCAGGCTGGAGAATGGCGAAGTGGCAGGCTGTGCCGAAATCGAAATGGTTCTTTTCCTCGCGCTCGGCAAAGCGGTAGTGCGCGGGCGACTTGGTGTAGATCGTCCAAAGCCCGGACTTGGAAACCCCCGGACCCTGATGGTAGGCGTCGTTGTCGATGCCCGGATAAATGCCGGGCTTGATCTTCGCGGGAACAGCGCCGCTTTCGATTTTCGCTGTCGTGGCAATCTCGTTCATATCGAAGGCTCCTGATGTGTTGCTGAATGTTGTGATCGTTGTGACAAACGCAACACTAGGGGCAGTGATGCGATTATGTCAACACTGAATTTCAGGAATTCAGGGACATATGGTTGGCAGCATCAAAAACGAATGTGAAAAACGCAACATTGGTGGCGCGGGTTAGCGCAGTGGTAGCGCGCGTGGCTCATAACCACGAGGTCGCCGGTTCAAGTCCGGCACCCGCAACCAATCTCTTAGGGAATAATGGCCAGGATAGGCGTTGCCGTATCTAGCTGGACTTCCTTGGTAGTGTTGTCCGGGTTGCGCACCAGCGCCTCACCCGTCTTCCTTGCCCGTTCGATCTTAGCCATGATCTGTTTGCCTTCTCGCAACCGGCAGATAGACATGACGCCGATCGCGCCTGGGTCAACGATTTCAGTATGGTCGAACAAAACCACGGCGTCGTCCCACATGGCCAGCGGGCCGGACTGGGCTCGTATTTGCGCCGCTATGATCCTCCCATTCCCTGAGCCGATAGCGGCGTGCGCGCGGTCGATGACGGACTGCGGGAGCGGCTTGGGCTCGTGCATCCGCTCAACTTCCCCCTTGCCGCCGATCGTGGCCGCCAGAACGATCCGACTGGACAGCACCGGCTCCAGAGATACCCCGGCGTGTGTCAGAACCTCCGACACCGGGGCGTTCAAGAACCGCGCTATTGCATTTGCTTCTTCCATTTTCATGCGTCTTTGACCCGAAAACATGCGCGAGACGGCAGACGGGTCAATTTCAAGATGGCGGGCCAGCGCGCGGACAGATTTGTTCTGTTCTTCTAGTCGGCTGAAAAACCATCTCTTATCAATGACTTGCTTATTGTCCTCTGCCACTAGCGCCTTCCTCAACAGGCCAAAGGTTGAAGGGGCAAAAGTTGCATTTTTCGCAACAAATAACAAGACGGTGCGCAAGGGCGAGCAACGCCCGCCGTGAGAAACTGAAAACGTGGTGAATTCTCGTTGTTGACGATGCGGAAAATGCAACGTATGTTGCGGTAATCACATCGTTTGCGGAGCTAATAGCAGTGGCTTACCGGCCCGAAAATCACAAGACGCCCTGGCAGAAAGTCCACGCGAAATTCTCCATGTCGCCCGCCGCACTGGCGCGCGAGCTAGGTCGCCACAGGTCGAAAGTCAGTCGCGCCCTTCGCGATGAGAAAGGGCTGATCACCGGACGCGATCAGGAAATGCTGCTCAGCGCCGCCAAGAGGCTGGGCGTGAACCTGACCGCCAGCGATCTGACGCCGGATCAACGATGATCGAGCGCGCGCCCATGACCATCCAGCAGCAAGCCGAGTTCATGGATTACTTGGTGAAGCGCTGCCACATGAGCACCGGCGCTGTCGCGGCTGAAACGTACATGCTGATCGAAGCCGCTGAGGTTGATGATCTCAAGGCGCTGGCCGCTCGCCTGCATCGCATGGCCCCGCACGAACAGGAAATCAGGCGGGTGGTGACGGGGAAATGACGTGGCAAAAGATGAGCCGCGATCAGAAGGTCAAGGCGGTTCGCGAATATCTCAGCCTTGGATACTCAGCCGCATCCGTTGCCGCTGAGATTGGCGGCGTTACACGAAATGCTATCATTGGTTTCGCGCGCCGGAATAGCCTTACGCTGGCGGGTGGCACCAGCCGTCCGACGCCGCGACCAAAGCCCAAACCCAAGCCTGTCCGAATTGCGCCGCCGCGCTCCGTCACCATTGCCGAGCCGATGCCCGCCGCTCCTGCCGGGGCATGGGAACCGTTAGCCGGGGTTGCGCCGATCGGGATCATGGACCTGGCCGGGGCTTCCTGCCGCTGGCCCGTCGATGGCGGATACTGCGGCAGCGCGGTTGAGCGCGGCAGTTATTGCAGCGCGCACGGGCAGCGCGCCTATATCGGTAAGGGGCGCTGATGATTACGCTGCGCCCGGATCAGGAAGATGTTCGCGCCAAGCTCCGGGTGGCCCTGCGCACGTATGGGTCGGTGCTCTGCTACGCGCCGACCGGCTTCGGAAAAACCGTACTTGCCGCCGCCCTGATCAAGCTGATCTCTGATGCTGGCAAGCGGGTGATCTTCTGCGTTCACCGGGTCGATCTGATCACGCAAACCGCCAAGACCTTCGAGCGGTTCGGCATTCGGTTTTCTTACATCGCGGCGGGCTATCATCATAACCCGTACTGCAAAGTGTTCATCGCCTCGATCGCCACGCTCAAGAACCGGCTGGGGAAATATCCAGCCGATTACGTCTTGGTCGATGAGGCGCACCTGTCGGCAGCGAGCGGATGGGCAGCGGTCGCCAAACATTACGACGAGGCCAAGGCTCGCCGGATCGGGTTGACCGGATCACCGGAGCGCCTGGACGGGAAGCCCCTTGGCGACGTGTGGGATACGATGGTCATGGGGCCGTCTGTCCGATGGCTGATCGACCAGGGGTTCCTTTCCAAATATCGCGCGTTCGCGCCTGCCGGTATCGACATGACGGGCATTCACACGCGAGGCGGCGAATACGTCACGTCTGAACTTGATGACCTCATGTCGGGCAAGGCTGTCTTGGCCGGTGCGGTAAGGCACTGGCGGCGCTTTGCCCAAGGCAGGCGCACCATCGCTTTCGCGCCGTCCGTGGCTGTGTCTGAGCAGCTTGCATCCGAGTTCCGCGCCAACGGGATCATGGCTGTCGCGCTCGACGGGAACACTGCCCAGCCCGATCGCGTCTCGGCCTTCAACGGCTTTGCCGACCGGCAAATTGACCTGATCGTCAACTGCCAATTGTTCTGCGAGGGCTTCGATCTGAGCGCTCAGGTTGGTCGAGACGTGACGGTCGAAGCGGTGCTTGACTATTCGCCAACGCAATCGCTGGCCAAGCATTTGCAGAAGTACGGGCGCGGGCTCCGGGCCGATGGTGGCGATCCCCATATCCTTCTCGATCTGGCCGGGAACTTCTCTCGACACGGCTTCCCGGACGACGATCGGGAATGGTCGCTGGCTGGGCGGGAAAAGAAAAAGGGCGGCGGCGGCGGCGAGGCGGTTCGCACCTGCCCGTCATGCTTCGCGGCGCACTCCCCGACGCCGAAATGCCCTGAATGCGGGCACGTCTATGTGGCTCAAGGCCGAACACTTGGCGAGGTCGAGGGCGAGCTTGAGGAAATCGACGTTGAGGCGGTGCGCCGCGATCGACGCCGTGAGCAGGGCAGGGCGCAGACCTTGGATGATCTGGTCCGGCTGGCAACGGCGCGCGGGTACAAGTCGCCCGAGAAATGGGCGGCGCACGTCTGGACCGGGAGGCAAGCAAAGCATCCAGAAAGGGCGGGGGCTTAATGGGGCTGGTCGAAACTATTCACACTCCAGACTTGGCGTGCCCGTGCTGCGGTCAGGCCGTGAACGTTCCAACGGTTGAAATCGTCATCGACGTTTATGGCCTGACGGACTTCGAGGCGCACATTTTGCGGGCGATCTGGCGGGGCAAGGGATTGCCCGTCAAGACCGAGCGCATCTTTGACGCCATGTATGCCGATGACCCGGACGGCGGGCCGTCTCGCACCAAAATGTACGACGCTTTCAAGGTGGCGCTGTGCCGCCTTCGGAAGCGTATCGAGGGTTCCGGCGTCTCTGTGGAGAATGTCGGCTATCGCCGGGGATACCGGCTCGTAATGAGAGGAAATATGTAATGGCCGGTTCGGTGAACAAGGTAATTCTAGTTGGGAACCTGGGCGCGGACCCTGAGGTCCGAACGCTCGACAATGGCAGCAAGGTTGTAAACCTGCGGATTGCCACGTCTGAAAGCTGGAAGGACAAGAACACGGGTGAAAAGCGCGAGCGCACGGAGTGGCATCGCGTCGTGATCTGGAACGAAGGGCTGGCCGGTATCGCTGAGAAGTATCTTGGCAAGGGCGACAAGGTTTATATCGAAGGCCAATTGCAAACCCGAAAGTGGGAGAAGGACGGGCAGGATCGCTACTCGACTGAGGTTGTCCTGTCCGGCTTCGGTGGCACGCTGACCATGTTGAGCACGGGCGGCGGGAATAGCGGCGGATCGGACGCCAACGATAATTCGAGCCGTCCAGGCAATAGCGCGTCCAGCGGTCGGCCTGGTGCCAATCGAGGCGGCGCGAGCACCGCCCCTGACGTTGACGACGATATCCCGTTCTGATCATGGCAGGCGAAACCGACTTCATGCGGCGCTGCATGAAGCGCGCGACCAGTCTCGGCGCGCGCCTGTTCCGCATGAATGTCGGCTTGGCCTGGGTGGGCGACGTGACGCGCAACCGCGACGGCTCGATCACAATTCGCAACCCTCGCCCTTTCCGCGCTGGGGTGCCCGGCATGTCCGATCTGGTCGGGTGGGTGCCGGTCGAGATAACCGCCGAAATGGTCGGTTCGACCGTCGCAGTATTCGCCTCGGTCGAAACCAAGGGCGCGCGCGGGCGCGCCACCGATGAGCAGAAGAACTATGTTGCGGCTGTTGTCGCCGCTGGTGGCCGGGCTGGGATAGCCCGAACCGACGAGGACTTGACCTCTATCTTGTATGTCGCTTCCGACGATGCGCAAGGTGTAGGGAAAAGCGCAACATAAGCCCTTGCCTGGCAGCTTGAATGCGGCGTGCGGCGCATCGCATCCACAGCTAAACCGGCCTTCACAGGTCGGTTTTTTAATTGCATCGCGTGTTGAGTTGTGTTGTGATAAACGCAACACTAATTCTAGGGGCTAAATATGAACGATGTGGAGCGCCTGCGCCGTGATGTCTCTCTTGTCGATACCGCCGCGAGCTATGGCGTCAAGCTGCAAAAGAGCGGCGTCGAATGGGAAGGGTGCTGCCCGTTCCATTCCGAAGATACTCCATCGTTCACGATCTATCCTGGCCGTGATGATAGCATTTGGCGGTTCTGGTGCTTTGGGTGCGGTGAACGTGGCGACGTTCTCGACTTCGTTCAGAAGATCAAAGGCGTCGGCCTTCCCGAAGCGATCAAGATTTTGGGCGGTGGCAAGGCCGGGCCGAACGTAAAGCCAAAGGTGATCGAGCCGCGCGACCCATACAAGGGGATCAAGCTTCTGACACCAGATAGCGCGATCGAAGTCGGGAAGCGGATCAGCATCTACAATCCCAAGCGCGAGAACACTGGCGCGTTCGCGCCGTCGATGGTGTTTCCATATTTCCGCAAGAACGGCGATCCGCTTGGCTATGTCCTGCGCCACGATCTTCGCGGCGGCGATAAGGAAACTCCGATGGTCTGCTGGGTCGAATTGCCGAACGGCGATCATTGCTGGTCGCGCTTTCCATTCCCGAAGCCGCGCCCGCTCTACGGGCTTGAGAAGCTGCGCGACGGCCAGGTCATCGTTGTCGAGGGCGAGAAGTGCGCCGATGCGCTGCGGCGCGCCAGTGGGCGCGTTGTGGTGTCGTGGGCGGGCGGCACGCATGGCGTTGCTCATGCGGACTGGTCGCCGCTCGCTGGTCGATCTGTGGTGATCTGGCCCGATGCTGACGATCCAGGGGTCAAGACCGGCCATGAAATTGCGCGCCTGCTGACCGGGCTGGATTGTTCGGTGAAGTTGCTTGATGTGATGAGGTCGGCGGCATGAAGGAAATCCAGTTCACCTATGTCGGGGCTCTGCCCGCCTCGGATAAGCCGTGGCACCTGAAAACCGGGGGAGGTTACGTCTGGTTCGTTAACGAGGATCACCCGCCGATGTATCTGGCCGATGATGGCCTGCGAACGGTGGTCAAGGCAGAGGAATATCCCGATGCGCCGATGATACTCCCCAGGGCATATGAATGACGCTTTCGTTCTCAGACTGGCAATCCGGCCAGCCGCTACCAAAGGGGTGGGACGCCGCTGACGCGGTTCGAGACGGCTGGGTAAAGGCCGATCTCGACGCATTCATGCGCGATACCGTAAAGCCCTGGGAGCCGCCAAAGCCCACCACGCCGCCAGAGAAGCCCGCTGAGCGCCGGGAGCCGCCTGCCGGTCCATCGGCTCAGGCTGCGCCGTCGAGGCCCGTGGCGCAAGCGCGGACGGTCGAGCAAGCGCAACCGGCAACGGTGACAAGCATTCAAACCCGGAAAACGGTTCAGGCTGATGACGCCTGGATGATCGATCTGGTGATGAACGATGAGGGGAGGGTTAAGCCCAAGGTCACAAAGAACTGGGCGCTGTTCCTCGAAAATCACCCGAAGATGAAGGGCGTGTTTGCCTTCGACGCATTCAAGATGAAAGTCATGCTGATGCGCCGCCCGCCCTGGGCGTCATCATCGTCGCACTGGGAACCGCGACCGATCCAGGATAGCGATTACGCGCACGCGGTCATGTGGCTGGAGGGCCTTTACATGACGCCGACGAACAGCGGGATCGCCCCGGTGATCGCCACGGTGGCAGAGCAGTCGAAATTTGACCGGCTGACCGAATACCTCGAAGGGCTTAAATGGGATGGCACCGCGCGGATCGGGCGCTGGCTCAGCTATTATCTCGGGACGGAAGATAGCGAATACAACGCCACGATCGGCCTGAGATTTCTGGTTTCGGCGGTGGCGCGCGGGCTCGCCCCTGGCGTCAAGGTCGATACCATGCCGATCCTGGAAGGCCCGCAAGGCGCGCGGAAATCCACAGCGTTGCGCGACTTGTTCGGGGCAGAATTCTTCACCGATGAGCTTTCCGATATCGGCTCGAAAGATGCGATGATGGAGTTGCAGGGCGTGTGGGGGCTTGAGGTCGCGGAAATGCACCGCTTCAACGCCTCCGAAACGAACGCCGTCAAGAAATTCCTGTCGCGCCAAACCGACCGATACCGCCCGCCATATGGCCGATCGGTGGTCGAGGTTCCGCGCCGCGTCGTCCTGGCCGGAACGATCAACCCGGAAGGTAACGCATATCTCAAAGACCCGACTGGCGCGCGGCGGTTCTGGCCGGTCGAGGTCGGGCGCATTGATCTTGAAGCGCTGATCCGCGACCGTGACCAGCTTTGGGCTGAGGCGGTGACGGCGTTCCGAAACAAGGTGCCTCACTGGGTCCAGGAGAATGAGCTTGATGCCGTCGAACTGGAGCAAGAGAAGCGCACCGATGTTGATGTCTGGATGGAAACGATCGGCAGCGAACTGCTCGGGCGCACCGCCGTCTATCAATCCGATGTGCTCAAGATCGTCGGCGTGCCGATCAAGGATGCCGACTATCGCCATGCCGCGCGCATTGGCAGGATCATGAAAAAGCTCGGCTGGTCGATGACGCGGGAGCGTCGTGACGGATCGGACCAGGTGCGGTTCGTAAAAAAGGAGGGGGCTGCTTGGTAGCAACCCCCTCTCCGGGTGATCTCGATTACACCGCCAGCCATGTCTTGCCTTTGGGGGAGCGGTGCCGCTCTGCGCGGACGATCGTGACCTTGATTTCCGTCCCATTGCCCGGATCGGCTGACGGTAGGAGTTCCCCCTCAGGCGTCTGTTAAACTGGAAAGCGGGAACCAGTGATCGTTCACGCGGTAGATCATTTCGCCGTCCGGCTGGACCGACGCCGCGTCGATCGTGCCGCGACCTTCGGGGCTCTCCACCACATGCCCGATCATGGCTTCTTCGGGCAGGGCGATCCGCGACGGCTGGAACACCGCGCGATTGAGCCACATGAAGGCTTCCTGAATTTTGGTATTGGCGAGCGCGACCATGCGCTGATCGAACTGGCTTCCCGCTTCGCGGTGCTTGTCGATCTGGCGCAGCACTCGTTCCTCAATCGCCTTGTTCTCGTTGACGAGGGTGACGTTGCTGTCGGACTGGGCGTTGTAGCCCGCGACGGGTAGGCCGGTGTGCTTGGTCATTGATCCTTCTCCGCTTGATCCTTGGTGTTGTGAAAATCACAATTATGCAGCATAGTCACAACAAAGATCGCAACACAAGGGTTTGATCATGGCCAGGGGCAACTACCCGAATTGCAAAAAGATCACTCTGGTCTGGGAGGGCGGCGCAGTCGATCACCCGGACGATCCTGGCGGGTTCACCCATGCCGGGGTGACGGCGGCGGCGGGCGCGAACTATCGCCGTCGCATGGGCCTACCTCCCAAGCGCGTCGATCTGTGGACCGCTGCGGAAATCGACGCATTCTATCGCGACGACTATTGGAATGGCGTCAATGGCGAGCTTCTTCCGTGGGGCGTCGATCTCGCGACTTTCGATTTTGGGGTGAACTCAGGGCCGTCTCGCGCTGCGCGCTACCTGCAATCGGTGGCGAGCGTCGGCCAGGACGGTAGGATCGGCCCGGTCACGCTCAATGCCGTAGCGTCGATGAGCGGAAAGGCCGTGGTGCAAAAGCTCTGCGGTAAGCGCCTGTCGTTCGTCCAGGGCCTTTCGACCTTCAAGGTATTCGGGCGCGGCTGGTCGCGCCGGATCGCTGATATCGAGGCGAAGGGCGTGGCCATGTGGCTGGCTGCGGGCGGCGCTCTTTCCGGGCAGGCTGTCAAGGAACTCCAGGGCGAGGCTGACACGGCTGGCAAGGTGTCCGGCAATCAGAATAAGGGCGCGGGCTCGACGGTCGCGGTCGGCGGCGGTGGCACGGGAACTGAGGTTCTGGCCGGTGACGCCAATGGCTGGATCATCGCCGCGATCGTGGTGGTGACTGCGATCGTCGCGATTGGGCTGTTCATCAAGTCACGCCAGAACAAAGCTCGCGCCGACGCCTATGAGCGGGTGGCCGAAGGCGCTGCGCCCGATCTGTTCATTCAACAGGCGTGATCCGATCGAGCCAAGGCCAGTCGGCATACTTATCGCCGGTCTGACGAATATGGGTGTACCGCTTCAACGATGACCAGGAGCGGTGCCCCGACACTGCCGCGACGTGCGGTATATTCCAGCCCATTTCAAAAAGCCGCGACACTCCATCATGGCGCAAGTCATGGAAATGCAAATCCTCGATCTGGAGGAACTGGCAAGCTCGCGTGAACGCCGCCGATATGGCGTCGGCGGTGTAGGGGAAAATTCGGTCACTGACTTTCGGCATGGCCTTCACGATCCGCGCGGCCTCGGGGACAAGATCACACCACACATGGTTGCCGATCTTGTCGCCGGGGTTTTTCATATCCCTCACCAAAACGCGATCCCCCTCGAAATCCTCCCAAGTGATCGTGGCAATTTCTTCCTGTCTCCGCGTCGAGAAAATCGCAAAAGCGACTAAACGGTGCATCGGGGCGACCGTTCTGCGGTGGTTTGAACGGCGGGTGAAGTGCGTCATCAGCTTGTCGAGTTCGTCCAGCGTCGGCCTCCTGTCGCGCTCCTTGCTCTTGCCGGTCAATTTGAGACGCCGCGTGACCTTGAAAGCATCTTGCATCGCCCTTTCGTCCAGCGGCATACTCCAAGCCGGTCGCGCGATCGCAAAGACCGCGCCAAGGTGGGAAAGGTAGTTCGCCACGGTCTGCGGTTTCCGCTTGACGGATAGCTGTTGAGCTAGGGTCACGATATCGTGGGAGCCGATCTTGTCGCATGTCATATTGGCGATGTCGTAACCCTTGATCGCCTTGAGCACCTGGGCCTTGGTCCGCCCTATGTCCCCGGCCTCGGCAACGTATTTGTCGATCGCGTCGGCAAGCGTGTGTTCAGTTCGCTGGGCGCGCTCCAGTGCTCCGGGCTGGTCAAGTTCGTGCTCACGGCGGGCCAGCCATGACACGGCGGCGGCGCGGCGATCGAATGTCGCCGTCTCTCGATAGATCACCTTGCCCTCGCTTTTGCGGACGATCTTCGCCATATAGGCGGTGGTGTTGTTCTTTCGAGGTCTGGCGACGATGGTTCCCATGAGTATCACAAAGCCCTATGCGGTGTTACTTTGTGATCCTACTCCGTCGAAAACCTCGTTGCATATGGTCGATAACGCAACATCACGCAACATGATGCGCAACAGACGCAACAAATTTATGAAGAAAATACAATGAAATCAGCGGTCGCAGCGTCTCGGCGTTTCAGTGTAGCCCCCATGATGGATGGGAGCGACTGGAGCGACGGGCGGCTAGAAACAACGGCGTTCGGCTTTTGATTTTTGGCCTTGTGATCCCGATGTGTATCCCGCGCTATTTTCCAGTCAGCAGCTTGCACTCTTTCTGAGCCGCTGCGCGGCGATCATCTATCCACGCGGCCAGGTCCGCGACATGAACGCCGCGTGTCGATTTGTTGCTTGTCGCGTCGATCTGGATCAGCGGCAGGCCGATCTTGCCCGCCGTCACCTGCCGCACGAAATAGTCGGGTTGCATGTGCTGGAAATAGTCGCGGCATACCTGCTCGACGGTGATGACCGCCGCGCCGTTGTACTGGGCCATGAGAAGAAAGGCGGTGTTCATTGCGCTGCCGGGAAGTTCTCTGGAGTGTCGTCATACCAGCGGCCTTCGGCCACCAGCCAGGTCCGGCCCATAACCTGGGGCTCACCGGGCTCGCCTACGTCCACGCTGATGCTGGCCGATAGGACTGGCCAGTCGGGATGCTCGCGCTGGAACGCCGCCACCGCCGCTTTGCAGATGCGTGCGGGATCGTCGGCGGGGCCGGTAAATTCGATTTCGTGATCTCCACGATAATCGGTGTGGATGCCGACCATCGTTGTCGCTAGCGGCGCTCGATCGCTCATATGTCTCTCCGATAGGTGACGCCGTTGATGACCAGCACGTCCGGCATGGCCGGTGGTGCGCCCTCGGCGCTGATGCCCAGTTCGCGGATGCAGGCGGCAAGGTGCGGCTCTCTGGCGGCGGTGGCGATATCGCTGCGGTATTCCACCCATGCGCGATCGTGCTGCCGCCCTGGCCCGCGCTCGCTGATTTCCAGAACGCCATCGCTCTCGCGAAGCACGATGACCTTAAGCAGCCGGTCATCCTCATTGAGATTTCCGCGCCAGAACCGGATCGCCGCCTTGCGCGCCTGGGTCGCGTCCTGGGGGCGCTCTTTGCGCGGGGCCTTGAATGTGACCTTGCCGTCGCGCCGGAACAGCGCGACGGATGCGTAGGGCGTCATGGCGCTAGACCCTCATGGGCATGATCACGCGGGTCATGCTCTCGTCCTCGTCGCTGATCATGAACGGCGATCCGGCGTCGATCGCGGCGATTTCAACATCGCCCTGGCACGGTGCGACCATCTGGCGAAGATAGGAGGCGTTGAAGCCGAATTCCTTCGCGCCGCTGAACCACTTCGAGGACATGGTGACGTGCGCGGTGCCAAAGTCGGGAGATTTGCGCTCAAGCGCAACGCGGCCATCCTTGTCAAAGAAGCGGATCGCGCGCCCGTCGAACTTGCGGGTGCGGCCAATGGCCATCGCCTGGTCGATCGCGGTCACGAGTTCCTGACGCTTGAGGTCGAGCCGGAACGCCAGCTTGTCTTTCTGCGGGATCACGCGGTTCACATCGGGGAACGATCCGTCGATCAACTTCGTGCGGATCACGGCGTCTGCCGTCACGAACTCAATGACCAATTCGTTGTCGGTGGCGAAAACGGTCACGTCCTCACCGCTCAGGTGCGCGGCAATGATACCGACCGTCTGGCGCGGGATGATCCGGTTGATGGGCTCCTTGGCGTTGTCCGGGCTATAGCGGCACAGCCCTAAGCGGTGGCCGTCAGTCGCCACCATCCGCCTGCCGTCCGGGCCAATCTGCCAGCAAACACCATTGAGATAGTACCGCGTTTCCTCGTTCGATATCGCCCATGCGACCTTGTTGAGCGTGACGGCCAACATGCCATTGGTGAAATTCTCGATCTGCTTCGCGCGCTTGCCTTTCAATTCAGGCCAGCCGTCCGGGTCGATCGTGCTGGGAATGCGGTAGAACGCGCCGCCGTCGCCAAGGGTGATGTGCGCGTCGATGCTGTCGCCGGTTATGCGCTCGATCTTTATGGGCATGACGCCTGCCACGGCGGCGATGCTGTCGATCGTCCCCGCGTCGATCAGCAAAACCCATTCACCATTACCGTCGATCACGTCGATGTGGGCGGTGATCTCGACATCAAGATTGGTCCCGGTCAGGTGCAGGCCGCTCTTGTCGAGCGCCATGCGAACATTGCCGAGGATGGGATAGGCGTTGCGGCGCTCGATCGCTGCCGAGACGAGTTTCATGGCCTTCCTGAGCGTGCGGCCTTCAACGGTGACGAACTGGTTCATCGGTCAATCCTCGTAATAATCATCATCGGAATAGTCGTGAGTGTCGTAGATGTGCTGATCGACCTGAGCCTGTTCCTCGTCGGTGAGGGCGAAGGGCTTGCCATCAACAAGCACGTCCATCGTCTCGATCTCGCCGCCCGATGGCGGTTCGCAATGTTCGGGAGGGCCGTAGCTGTTGCCTGGGTCGTAGGGCGCGACGGTGTATTCGATTTCGAGGTCGATATCTTCGTCGTCGCGGGTGATGGTGTAGGTGGTGCTGGGCATGATCGCCTCCGCTAATCGGCACCGCATTGCCACGGTGCCGATCTGGTGGAAGGGAACCGGCGCTATCGCGCCAGTTCGTCAAGGTTCAGGTGGTCACTGCGCCCGCGCGCCCCGA
>Ga0172382_10005389_pt1 | contig 19093 bp, 19 predicted proteins | sample Leawel138RmetaG_FD_122245 | JGI IMG/M metagenome (GOLD analysis project Ga0172382, IMG submission 122245) | Leachate microbial communities from a municipal landfill in Southern Ontario, Canada - Leachate well 138R metaG | ecosystem: Engineered > Solid waste > Landfill > Unclassified | place...
ACCGTACACGTTAACATAAACAACAAAACTTATGATATACAAAGACCGATTGACAATGACTATGAACGACGCCTAAAATGGCAGGTCGTTCACCGCCCGAAGCTACCAAAGTGGAACTACCTTATAAAACCGGACAATCCGTCCCAACTTATTTTTTAATCATTACTAAACTGGTTTTTTAAAAAAAATACACTAAATTTGCAGTAATGATATCTACCTTGTAATTACACCATAATAAATCATTTTTTAATAGTGTATAATATGTGCATTTATAAAATTCATCTTCCCCATACCCTGGAAACGACTGCTGCTCCAATCACAGACATCCGGGACATGACAGTCCATGAGATTCGGCATCTGTATCCAAACAGCATACAGAATGAATTATCCGTCGATGATTCAAATTATAAAAGGACGTACGGTTTCGATCTATCCCGGGGGGAGATAGCCAATTTTTTATCCCACAGGGAGGTCTGGAAGCAATTTTTGGAAACAGGGATGCCTTGGTGCTTAGTCATAGAAAGCAATGTACATCTTGCATTATCTGCAGACCGGATAGACAGGACTATTGAAGAGCTACCCGATGACTGGGACATATTTTTCCCTTTTGACCTTGAAGAACAGTCCCGACAAGAAAAGAGGAGGAGAGATGGACGACGCCTATTGAATATCAATTATTGGGAAACAGGTAGCAGGGAACCCTATCTGCTTGGTTATAAATTAGGAAACTCGATCTACATGACAAGTAGGAAAGGAGCAATAAATCTATTGTCTCTGGAGACCATAGAGGATCGACTTGATCACACCATAATGAATTTATCGGATGAAGGATTAAATGTGTATAATTCCAATGTAGACTGGTTTGATATCAGTCTTGTTGAGGACTATAATTGGCCTGACAGATGCCGGTTGGTGTATGACATGGCCATAGGTCAATCGTCCTGGAATGAATCCAGGCTGGAAAAGGCAAGAAAATTATTAAAAACGCTGAGCGATATTGCCCGCGAAAACAGTATAGGACTGATGCTTGAAGCGGGTACACTCTTGGGTTATATTCGTCACGGTGGCATCATGATGTGGGATGATGATATCGACATAGCTATCGAGGAGAAGGATATCGAACTGTTTTTTGCTCAATTGGGGAAGCACGACTATCTACGCCATGATGACAAATATAGATTCAGAGGTACCCGTTACTTCAAAGTGTGGGACATCGATGGGGAAAGGATAGAAGGATATGATTATACCTATCCTTTTATTGATATATGGGTGTATAAGTACATTGGGAATAACCTGGTTTTTGAAAATGGAATAACTTATCCCGATACGGCAATAGCGGGAATGAAGGATGTCCTTTTCGAGGGTGCGTGGTATAAAGTACCGGAAAATTCGCAAGAAGCGTTGGACAGCCGATTCTCCGACTGGCGGAGGATGATACGTGTTTACACATGGTGTCACCAGAAGGAACGGAACAGTTTCAAATATTTGTATATTCCCATTAAAACCAGCCTTGACGGGCGGATGACAGATTTTGGATAATGCGAAGATGAAAGGTACAGCTCTGGTAGTAGGAGGCAGCAACGGGATTGGGGCAGCGATATGCCTTGAGTTGCTCGATAGGGATTATGGGAAGATTTACATTCTTGACCGTCAGGAACCTTGTGGAGAACTGGATAATGAAAAGATATCTTTCCTACGGTTCAATCTTGTCAACAAGGACATTTCAATCCTGAACCGGTTCCATGATATCGATTCACTTGTCATTACCGCCGGATTCGGCAGGATTGCTCCCTTCGAGGATATTACGGACATCGAAATAATGAATGGTTACGGGGTTAATACGATTGCCGTGACGCGTATTATAAGACACTACTATCACAGGATTATTTCCGATCATGATTTTTATACATGCATTGTCGGCAGTATTGCAGGATTGGTGTCGTCTCCCATGTTCAGCGTTTACGGAGCGACCAAGGCGGCAGTATGTAAACTGGTTGAGAGTCTCAATATCGAAATTGAAAAATATGGCTCCAACAATCGCATTTTAAATGTGTCCCCGGGAGCCGTTCCCGGAACAGCATTTAACGGGGAGGCCAATGATTTGGGTCTTGTTAAGGGTTTGGCTATGGAAATTGTAAACAGGATGCAAAATAGAGAAGTTCTGTATATCCCGGATTATGATGGAATATATAAGAATGTGATAGAACGGTACAATAATAACTCCCGCGGTTTTGGATTGGAAAGCTATGACTATAAGATGTCAAGGAATACCATAACCGAACCACAAATAAAAACAGGCTATCTGAGCGGGACATTCGACCTGTTCCATATAGGACATCTGAACCTGTTGAGAAGGGCCAAGGACTACTGCGACCAATTAATAGTGGGAGTACACAAGGATGCCTCCCACAAAAGAAAGGCCACTTTCATTCCTTTTCAGGAACGACTGGAGATTATAAAAGGCATCAAGTATGTAGATCGTGTTGTTGAATCCTGCCCTGAAGATTCGGACGCATATATTGAATTTAAATATGACTATCTTTTTGTCGGAAGCGATTACAAGGGGTCGGAAAGGTTCAACCGTTACGAAACATTCTTTAAGGATAAAGATGTGAAAATAATATACTTGCCTTATACGAAGGAGACGAACAGCACCCAGCTAAGAAATATAATTAGCTTGCAGAATTGTTACAGAACACCTGATCCTCTTCTTGAGGATCAATAAATTGCAAAGTGATTATTGAAAACCAAAAAGTTGAAACTTTGAAAAAAGTTACGCATCATGCAGTTCCAATTACCCGTATTCCCGGTTGACATAAAAATGGTCTATGAGATAGTCAATTAATTTACCCGTATTTTAAAACAATACTATAGGAGAGCCTAATTTACCCTTCAAATATTTTCTTAATTTTCTTTCAAATGTTTTATTCCTGTCTAATTTGACGAGTACCCCATCGCTAAATTCCGCTATATAAACCTCTTGTTTTCTACTCAATTCACAATTATAGCTGCTTTGTTTCTCAAAAGAATATTTGCTTGAGTTTTCACCATGTGCCCGTAACGAAAAGGGATATTTATACAGGACAAATTTGCCAGTTACAAAGTCGGCAAAGAGTCTGTTCTCTTCAAAATTCCTTCCCAAAAAAAGCTCCATTTTTTCCATAGACTCTTCTTTAGTCGGTTTAATATCCGTTGTATAGTCAGCACGATATATATATATTGTTTTAATGAATAATCTCCCTTCTTCGATCGACCATAGTAAACTATAACCAGGATCTATCGCAGGTAATACCACGATATTGTCATATATCATATAATGAGCTTCATCAAGATAAATAATGGGACTTTCTTTGAAGTAATACATATTATTATTTATCAATAAAGAGTCACCGTCACCTCTTATATTAGGGAGATAATTGAAATCATTTTTTATTCGATCAACGCCTTTCTCATCATAACATTTTTTGGTTTGCAAAAAAATATTAGAGCTAAATGAAAGTAAAATAAGTAGAAATGTAAATCTTTTCATTTTGTATTCTTATTAAGAGGTTACTCCACACATGGAATAAATCTGGCTTTTAGAATATCCTTTGTTTAGCAGTTCTGAGTATCTATAAAGAGCCTCAGCTGTTTCTCGCTTGTAGGCCGCGGATGTTTGCTGATACCGAGATGTACTGATTTGCGCCATATAAGTGGTAAATTCAGCTTGATTAATTTCATCGGGGTTAGTTTTCAAATAGTCACCTTGGTTGTAATGCATAGATTCATGATCTAATGTAGAAAAGATATCATTTTGATTATTCCATATAAATGAGTTGGGATCAATTACCAAATTACCACTCCCATTTAAACCAGCCGCATAATTCGACGATGGATTAATAATTATGTTGCCCGATACAAAATATTTCTGTAAAAAAGAAGTTTGGACTCCACTGTCAGCATTAGCAAATGTGAAACCTCCATTTTCGGCATTTATCGGTATATAATATTGATATAAATCAGGAGTTGTGAATCTCAAATTATCTGAACTCCCAATTTTACCCAGATAATTACCACTTAAATCATAGTAATGGGTTCCCCCCAGAAATATCTTCTGATCAATCTCATCAATTACCGGCATCGTTTCTGCCAGCTTATCCAAATTTTTTCTTGTAACTTTTCTCATGATTGTTCAATTTTAATTGTTTCTAATTTAATTATCTATTCCTGTAACCAGGGTATATTTGTTTTTCTCAAATAAAAAATAGAAGAACGCCAGGACATCGTTGTCGGCTATCAACTCGTTTGCCTTAAGGTTATATATCGCCCTGACAGCATCGGCCAAACCAGGGAATCGTTCTTTATTTATCATGACCAAATAATCGACTATTTCTTTTTTTATGTTGATGGAACTGTCACTCATTTTTTCTTTACATACGTGGTCCTCCTCCGTTTCCGAAATCCGGCAATAAACCAATGGTTGTGGTTCAATATAAAAAACCGCGCCCGATTTCGTCATTTCCACCCACCATTTATAATCTTCGGCATGCTCATAATATTCATATTGCAAGGCATGTTTTTTTATAAAATCACGACGCATGATGGAGGTGGAATTGACGATCGGGTTATTCTTTAAAAGATGGAGCAATGGCGATTTTAAGATGCCGGATATGGTTCGCGGAACTGCCCCTTTCGGAATCCCTTTCCCAAATGGAGACATCCAGGAACTGCAGATCGTAATACCCGGTTCCTCTTCCATTATTGCCCGCTGTATTTTAAGCCGGTCTACATGCATGATATCGTCGGCATCCATACGGGCGATATATTTTCCTTGGGCAGTATCCATCCCCATGTTCAATGACCCGATGAAATCATGACTGTTTTCAATTATCCTGATCCGTCTGTCTTTAAACGAACGGATAATGGAAAGCGTGTTGTCTGTGGAGCCATTATCGACAATGACGAACTCGAAATCGGGAAACGACTGGCTCAACACGCTTTCCATCGTTTCCGCAATGTATTCCCCGGCATTATATGCCGCCATTACCACGGATATTTCACACATATTCAGAACCTCCCGCCATTTCCTTATACACTTTCACAGTCTGCTTCATCATACGCTCAAGTGTCAATTCATTTTCGTACAATTGTCTTGCATTCCGGCCTAACTGCATCCTAAGCATTTTATCCTCAATCAGCGTAATAATTTTCTCCGACATCTCCCCGGTGTCAACCGACAAGCCGGATACTTTAGAAAAAGTGGTGTTTACCTTTAATGCATTCACGTTATCGGTAAACATCTCGTCCAACCCGTCCACTGCGGTGGTGATGACAGGCAACCCGGACATGGCCATTTCAATGGCGACGTAACTGGACTGCTCCTGCAAAGAGGCTATAATTCCCGTATCACTCCTGGCGTAATAATCTTTCAATACACCGAAAGGAACACGTCCCAGTATATCCAGCGATAGATCTTTGTTCTCGGTCTTAATTTTTGTTGCCTGAACAGGAGATACTTTTCCGGCTACCGTCAATGAAACCTTATATCCTTTTTGCTGTACTTTCCGCATTGCATACAGAATATACCGCAATCCCTTGCTCGCGGACAAAACGCCGACATACAACAACTGGAAAACCGGGTTGGTTGTATTTTCCGTTCTTCCGTTTTCTTCCCTGTAATCACTTATCCCATTGGGAATAACGGTTATCTTATTTTGTGGGATGGCCATTGCTTTTACCAGAAAATCTTTTGCACAGCGAGTCACGCAAATAATGTGGTCGGCATCGGCATAAGATTGTATCTCGCTATGGTTAGTCGCAAACATGCCCCTGTCGGGAATTTGTCCGGATTTTTCATTCACGACCCTATACAATTCATTAAATCTCCTCATGTCACTATTATATAACCCTTTCCACGGGATGCAATGGAGATGTGTGATGATCGTGCACTTTATCTTTTTACGAATATATACTGCCAAGTCTATCAGATTCAGGGTATGGATATGTATGACGCAATTGCGCTTCCGTTCGAACAAATGCCGGGTGATCCTGTAAACTTGTTCATTGTATCTGTTTATCCAGAACTTTTGAGAGATTATTTCGTTGAATTGCTGGGGTAATGGAATCGTAATTTTCGTATAAAACGGAGTTTGCTCTTCGTTATAAAACAAAATGGAGGGGTCATGCCTCAGATGGATCCAATACACACGGATGAAGGGATATTTTCCCAACCCTTCCAGCAATATTCCCATATAACGGTCAACCCCAGAGGTGTTATCCGCGTGGGACATATCCATTAGAAACAGATTTATCGGTTCCATTTTTGTAGAAAATCACATTCAATATCCAAGTAAATTATACTTCTAATTACTCTTATTCCCGGTTGACATAAAAAATTCCCAGATGATCATTCAATTTTTTCTAATTTCCCGTTTTTAAATACCAATTTTGTACACACTTTTTCATTCCACTCTTCATAACTTTCATCTGTTTTCTTTACTTCCTTAACCAGCAATGTGTCGGAAAACCACGATGCGGGCATCATACCTTCACTATTTAAATTAGAAGGTCGTCCATAAATATTGGGTAAAGATGTTACTTTCCTATCGAATCTGACTTTTGTCAGATTTTCCATTAACTCATAATGTTCCTTATTGGGAAAAACCTTGTTGACCTGATCTCTATTAACCGTGAAGAAAGTGATATCGCTCAAATACAACATTCCTTCTTTTAACCACCAAAAACATTGATATTTATTATCTAATGTGAGAACTAATACTGCTCCCAAATCGACTTTCAATTCAATGGTTTGAACTTCGGGATAATCATCATATATGTTTTTATAGCCATTAAAGAAATCCAAAGGAGATTTAATCATGAAATAAAAAGCAGAATCCATATATAATTGATCCGTTGTTTTTGATAAAATTGTAATTTCGGAACAACTATCCTTAGGGGATTCAACCATTGCAGATAATGAATCTTCTAAAGAAAAAGCTCCCTGCTGTACCATATCAATCTGAGATTGTTCATTCCCGTTTTTATTGTTAAATTGGCATGAAAGTACCAATATAACACAAATAATCAAGTATTTATACATATCTTATTTTTTAAAGATTTTTTAATCTATTGTACAAAGCAAGAGTGTCACTTTGGTATTCCGGTGAAGTTAAATGGAATGTTGAAAGAGACATTTCATATTCAAGAGCTGCAATTTCAGATCCAGTAGTACCGTGGTCATACATTGTCATTTGATGGTGATGTTCGTGATTTAATACAGACAATATGTCATAATAATTTGCTTCGTCAAAAATGTTACTTGCATTATTGAAAAATATTTGTCCGCTTGAATCTACCCAAGCAGCGGTTCCCGATCTATATGTAACCCCAATTGCACCTGAAATTCCGATGCTTGACGCAATATGAGATAAGACATTGGCTACTACATTAGATCCAACTTCATTCAATGAATATGATCCTGATATCGGATCAAACATTCCTCCTCCTGACACTACCCAATTATTTATATCTAAAACCACTCTCATTTCATTACTGCCATCATAAGTCGCATGAATCAATTGACCACTTGCAGAATAATAAAAAGTTCCTCCTATAATATCTTGTTGCTCTTTTTCATCAATAATTGGCATATTCACAGCCAGTTCATCCAAGTTTCTCTTTGTTAATTTTTTCATATCCACTGAACTTTAATTGTTTATAAAATGATTATCTTTAGCCTAATATAGGTTAGTTTATTTCCAAACATTGTGGTTAAAACCGCCGAATTTAGCCGAAGTTAACCCTCCTGCTTTAGCGGGTGGTTATTTAGTTTTCGTTTTTTCGCTTATACTCATGAAGTCATCTATAGCATTGGGGATAACAGATATTTTATCGTACAGAACAGTCTTTGGATCTATCAGCAAGCTCCCCATATAACGGTCAACCCCGGAGGTGTTATCCGCGTGGGACATATCCATTAGAAACAGATTTATCGGTTCCATATATTTTCTGGTCTTGATTTATAAAAACAGGATACGCTCGCGCATCGTCCTGTCCATACTGCGATATACCCAATAGAGCAAAAAGCGGGCAATTCCCGATTGATATCCGGCAAAGAAACAATCCGGGCCGATGGCGTACAATAGATTCCGTTCCAGTTGAGATTCGGGTATCTCATCAAAAAGATCCTTCTCCAACAAATTTATCGGTTCCATATATAAATCCTCATCCTGTCGCAATAGGTGGAGCAACCCGACACGCTGGGAAAGTGACATGGTTTGAGGACGTATATTTTTTAAAGCGAAAGCAAGGTTTGTTTCAGCAATTTCTTTTAACCGGAAATCGTTTTTTGCCGAAGCAATATTTTGCAAATAATACCCTACTATAAAATCTGACATCAGCCGGTCTTGGGTAAACAAGCGTGCATATATGTCTAATACAACGGACGACAATGGAAAATCCCGGCAAACGGAAACTGCTTCTAAATAGGTTTTAAAGAAAGCGGTATATTCCATTGCCAGATGAATCTTTTGTTTTTTATCTATGGAAGAAGCATATTCCTCTAACAACCGGCAAGCAGTATCAGAAAAAATAGGGAACAACAATGTCCCGCGACGGTACTTCACGTCGTGAGAAAACAATAAATCCAAGAAGAAAATAATTTTGAAATTATATCTAAGGAATTTTTCCTTATTCCTTTCCGCTTCCTGCAAATTTTTAAGGTATTCTTCTATTTTCCTTTGTTGTGAACCGAACAATTCTTCAAAATCGGCCTCGATGAATTCGTGCTTTATAAGGTAAAGCAATACATATCCAATACCAGAAAGCCCATTTTCGAATCCAATGTCTTCATTTTTGGTCAAAAGGGATTCCTGAAGAAACATAAATGCCTGCTCCTCAATGGACTCGTCTTGCAGAAACCGCGATATTTCAAAAAGGCACAGTGATATTCCGGCTTTACCGTTATACAGGCCGGTGGAGTTGACGGAACAGGCGTTCAATAGAAGAAAGTCAACCAACTTAGATATTGTTGAACCACCAATCATTATTCATAGTTATGAAGGTTATCATTCCAATATTTCGAATTCACTTAACAATGCCCAATGTTACATGAAAATATCGAGATTTCGCCTACTACCATAGTTAAATATGACTAAAATAAAAAATTTAAAATAAATCAATTTGTCATTGCATCTGTGTGGAAACGAGACTGTAATACTGCCCTTTCTTTTCCATCAATGTCTTGTGATTGCCAACTTCCACCACAAAACCTTTGTCCAGCACCACGATCTGGTCGGCATTGCGGATGGTGCTCAGCCGATGGGCGACGACGATCACCGTACGATCTTTAAAGGCTCCGTTCAATGCATCCACGATCTTGCGTTCGTTGATCACATCCAGCGAGTTGGTCGCTTCGTCCAAGAACAGGAGTTGCGGGTTGCGGTAGAGCGCCCTGGCGATAAGCAACCTTTGCTTCTGGCCGCCGCTCAATCCCCGGCCGTTTTCCCCGATCACCGTCTCGAATCCTTTCGGCATCTCGTTGATCTCCGTTTCTATCTGCGCTATGCGGCATACCTCACGCAACCGTTCATAGTCGATGCGTTCATCGTCCAGCACAATATTGTTCAGCACGGTATCATTGAAGGTCTTGCCGTCTTGCATCACTACCCCGCACATCTCCCGCCATTGCCGCAGGTTGATCAGGTTGACGTTCATCCCGCCCATCTTTATCTCCCCGTAACTGGGCTTGTATAGCCTTACCAGCAGTTTCAGCAGCGTCGACTTCCCACTGCCGCTTCCACCCACTATGGCCGTCACCTTGTTCTCGGGTATCGTGAGGAAAACGTTCCGCAATACCAACGCGCTGTTCACGGTGTACTGGAAGTGGACATTCTGCAACGTAATGGTTTTGTTGTCAGGGAGGATTGTGGTACTTGTCCCGATGGTCAACAGTTCGTCCTCGTCTTCCAACTGGCGGATCTCGTTGATGCGCAGGAAACTGATCTTGGCGTATTGCCCCGACACGACGAAGTTGATGAACTGCACCAGGGGGCCGTTGAGCATGCCGATGATGAATTGGGTGGAGATCATCACCCCGAAGGTGATCTCCCCGTTGATCACCGCGATGGCGCAGAAGAAAACAATCCCCATGTTCTTGATGCTTTCTATGAATTGCGCCCCTAGGTTCTGGGCGTTGGTGACCGTCAGCACCCTCTTGTTCACGTGGTAAAGCCGGGCCTGTATCTCTTCCCATTTCCACCGGCGGTATTTCTCGTAATTGTATATCTTGATATCCTGTATGGCCGACACCGTTTCCACCCAGTAGCTCTGGTTCCGCGATATCAGTTCGAAGTATTCCCAGTCCAGCTTCTTGCGGATGCTTAGGAACAGCAACACCCACGCCACGTACAAGACGGAGCCGGCAAGGAATATATAGAAAATGACGGCGTTGTACACTAGCAGGATGATGGCGAAAAGGATGAAGGTGAAAGTCGAGAAGATGAGCGACAAGGAATTGTTCATGATAAAGCTGCGGATACGCTCGTGGTCTTGTGCCCGTTGCAGGATATCTCCCAGCAGTTTGTTCTCGAAAAAGGTGACGGGCAGTTTCATCAGCTTTATCAGGTAGTCGGATATCAGGGCGATGTTCACCCGTGAGGTGATATGCATCAGTATCCAGTCGCGCAGCACGTTGAATACCATCACGCTGAGCAGGATGGAGATGTTGCCGATCAGCACCATGTTGATGAAGTTTACGTCGGAGGTCTTGATCCCCACGTCGATCACCGCCTTGGAGATGAACGGCAGTACGCCCTGCAGCAGGGTTACCACCAGCATGATGGCAAAGACGAGGATGAAATTGCTTTTGTAGGGGAAGAAATATTTCAGGATGCTCGAGAAGCTGTTTTTGCGCTGCGCCTTCTGCGCTTTCGAGTCCTTGAAATCCACGGCCGGTTCCACGGCAAGCAGGATGCCCTGTTTTTCATCTTTCTGATACCACCCTTTCCGGAACTGGTCATGGGTGTATTTGACGCGTCCTTTCGCCGGGTCGGATACCCACACATGCTTCTTGTCGGCCGCGTACACCACCACGAAGTGGTTGTTGTTCCAGAAGATGATGGCGGGGAAGGGGATGCTGTTGACCACGTCGTCGATGGTGCATTTGATGGCTAAGGTACGCAGGCCGATGCTTTCGGCGCCGGTGCTCAGGTCGAGCAACGAGACGCCCTCCCTGGTAATCCCGCATCGGTCACGCAGGTATTGAAGCGAATAGAATTTCCCGAAGTGCTTGGCGATGATCTTCAGGGAGGCGGGGCCGCAGTCTTGCGAGTCCATCTGGTATTCTACGGGGAAGCGGTGGAATAACATATCTCTTATTTTTCAGTTTTCGCTTTCAAGTTGTCGAACAGGCGTTCGATAAGGCGTTTCCGTTTGGTGATGATTTCGGCCGTCCCTTTCGACTCGAAGTCGAGCGGGAGGAATTTCCCGAAGTTGGTGGTCGTACCTTCGGGAAAAGAGACGGCCACAAGGTAGGCATCGCCCGTGCCGTTCGCCGTCTCGATCTTGTTCGTGATACGGGAGATGGAGCTTACGGCTCCTTTCAGCAGGCCGTACTCGTCGTAAGGATAATTGTTGATCTTGACATTGACCGTCTGCCCTGTTTCCACTTTCCCCGCGCCAAAGGACGGGATCATTACCTCGCCAAGGATGTTGTTCCTGTCGGGGATGACCGAAAAGAGTTCCCGCCCCGACTGCACGAAGCTGTTATCACGCCAGAAACCCAGGTATTGCAATTCCCCCTCCACCGGGCTGTATTGCAGGTAACGTTCTTTCCAGAGGGTGACGGCGTTGGACAACGTGTTTCTTTGTGTAACCAGTTCCGCGTAGGCTTTCTCCTTGTTTTCCATCTCTTCTAACTCGATGCGTTGTATTTCCAAAAGGTTGGCACTCACTTGCGACTCTTTGGACAGGCGGCTGCTTTGCAGGTTCAGGAGGGTCTCTTTCAAGGAGAGGTGCGACGCCCGCTGTTGCCGGTAGTCGTGCTCGCTGATCACCTCTTTCTCCAGCAGGATGCTGTCCTTGGCCAGCCGCTCTTCGGAATCTTTCAGTATCTTGCTTTTCAACTCCACTTCCCCGTCCAGGTTTTCTATGACCAGCTTGTCGGATTTGATCTGGTTACGCAGGTTCTGCCGCATCGTCTCATAAATATCCGAGTTCTGTAATCTTTGGTATTGCAAGCTGGCAAGCATGAAAGAGTTGTAAGATGTGCTCACATCCCCCAGCAGCAATGAGTCGGGCAGCATGCCGTATCCCTTTTCCGGCATGCCGGCGTTGCCAAGCAGCGAGTCCACCCAGAGGATGTGGCGGTAGTCGGCGCCGCTTTCGATGTAAGAGATCACGGTGCCTCTGGTTATCTGTGTCCTATCCGGCTCCAAAAGTGTCAGGCGACCGGATGTGTTCGCCACGAGGCGCACCGGGGCGGTGACGGCCGTCACCGAGATCTCTCCGTCCACGGTGTCGGGGTACTGGATCAGAAAACCCAAAAGCAGGATAATCCCCATCAGGACGCCGACACAAAGGGCGACCCAACGGGTCCAGTAGGTGGGCATCCGCTCGATGATGGACTGCACCTCTTCCGACCTTTCCGCCTCGAAGTCCGGTTGCCTGGGTATTACCGCGGGCAGATTCGGGGTCTCTTCATTCATATTGAAAACATTTTCATCCACGTCTTTTCCATATTGGGGAATATACCTCATTTTATTTACGAATACATAAGTTGAAAAAAGAAAATAAACCTCTACTAAACGATTTTACCCAAACAACAAGGTTACGGAAGTACACGTGCACTCCTCACGCACGGACCGTATCAAGAGCCCGGTAACCCCCCCCAAAAAAAAAATTCGGAACCACATTTGTTGAAAGGGGGCAGGATGATTACAAAAAGTAACAGGAAAACAGGGAGAAATCATGTAATATCCCAATATTATCCCTTTCTAAATCCGTATTCATCCTAAACAAAGTGTTTCAATTTCTATTTTTGATCTATGAATTACGGTGAGTTTTCTTTATCCAGCTCATCACTCATCATATTGTAAAAATCTATCATCTTCTCTTTAAAAATTGATAGATTATATTTTTCTAAGTAATGTTGTCTTCCGTTTTTGCTTAACTTCTTTCTTAAATTATAGTCTCTTAATAACAATAATATTTTTTGAGACAGGGTGTCGACATCAACAACCCGTTTATCATTTTCCATAATTATGGGAACTTTAAGCCCTGTAATATTATCCTGAATCATTTCATCAAGGCCAGTGGTTTCCGTAACAATAATTGGTATGCCATGCATGATCATTTCCAAAGCAACATAACCGAATTCTTCATAAAAAGAACAGACTACGCCGATGTCGGCCATATTGTATAAATCACGAAGCTCTTCCTTACTTAATTTTCCTGTAAATGAGACTTTTGAACAAATATTTTTTGCAGGGGAGATTAATTCCTCAAAGTTTCCTTCACCCGCAATAAAAAGATGCACATTCGTTTTTTCGATCAATACTTTTTCAAAAGCGCTAATTAAAAAATTTACTCCTTTAATTTTATCGAGTCTTCCGACAAATACTATAATCTGGGTTTTAGAACTTAGAAAAAAATTTTTCTTCCATATTTTTTTAATATCTTTTTTGTAATCAGCATATTCATCTTTTATACCATGATTTATAACTGTCATCTTTGAAGGAGCAACAAGAAGTATGTCTCGCAGGCTATGAACCGTATGATTAGCAGGGCAAATGAAATGGTCGAAATATTGGGATATTTTTTTATTACTTTCCATCAGATCCCAAACCGAACACTCGCTATTGTCGGATAAACTTTCTGATTTTTTATCAACTATTGAATTATATCTATTATTATTTTCCAGAAGATGATAGTTCCAATCGCTATAATGTATAGTTGCAATAATCTTGCAATTGAATAATTTTTTTAACCATTCAGCTAAAATTTCAAAATGAAAAATATGAAAATGAAAAATATAAAAAGAATTATCTGTTAAAAAAAAAGTCCTTAACGCAAAAGCGACATTCCTTAGATAGTTTTTTAAATGCTTTTCTGAAGTATTAGAGAAAGGACAAGGGATTAAGATTCTTTTATATCCATTGGAATACCTGATGCAAGGGAAGGGAATTGTCGCATTGAAATCAACAATTTCAAAATCATAATGATCCCTTAAACAAGACATGGAGTTTTCAAGATAGGTTCCTATCCCATAGGCCAGTCCTCTTGCTGAAGATTGTGTAACATGTATGATTTTAGTTTTCATGATAATTCGATTTCATGCATCAACTGTAAGCCAAGCCCTGCAAGTCCGTTATGTATCCCCAAAAGGGTAAGTTCAGTGTTTTTTTCATTTCTATTATTATTTATCAATACTGAAATTATATCAGAAGAAAAACAATTGTTTCCGTTTAGCAGATCCTCGATTTGCCGACGTAAGAAAATGAGTTCATTATTATTCGACTCTACTTGTTGAAGCAAATTGGAGATACTTCGAACATATTCTTCCGTAAGTGAACAGTTTTTGTTTTTACATCTTGATAAGATATAATATACGGCGCCTTGAATACCATTATCAATACCGGTGCTGTGTGTTTGATACTCCATTATTTGATTATCAAAATCAAGCATCACGTCATCTTCTGAATCAATAAATTTATTGTGAATCAAATAGTCAATCCCAAGCGCAATCCCCAATAAGTACTTACGGTAATCGTATTGGTAATCTTTTATACAGTTAAACAAATCATCCAACAATTCTTCCGCAAAAAGTTCAATAATGGGATCACCCTTATACCTGTAATATTTATAGAAGAAAATGACAAAACCCGTTTTTCCATATTCCAGACCCAGATTATCGCAAAGCCCTGCATGGATCATTAATTTTCTTGCTACTATGTCTAACTCACCCTCCTTATCCATTGTAATGATCCTTACTTGCGGTATTTCGGTTTTGTAAACTCAATGCTTGTTCTCTCTTACATCTGCACGGACGTATATAGATTTTCCCTTGTCGAAAGTTATAAGAAAACCATTATTATATGATTCCGAATATTCTAAAGAATTGCGATATCTTTCCCTCGGAATTCGGGTATGTCTCGTGACTAAGCCTAAATCGCCTGATATCCAGTCGATAAACATCAATCCGTTTTCAAATTTGCATTGGGTGAATGCTTCAATTCGCGATATTATCTCGTCACGCGGCAATCCTTCCTGACCTTTATCTAATCGTAGTGTAACATCCTTGAGATAAAGGGAATCATTTCTATACAACCATGTCAGGGTATAGCCTTTCTTCCCATTGTTGTTTGTGGGGGGGAAAGATATAAAACCCGTAAAGTCTACTTCATCATCGGAGAAAATATTAGTCCATCCTTTTTTCAGGCACAACGGCGTGCGGCGAAAAAAATGATACCTGCCATCACTCACAAATTCTGATTTAAAAAAATACAAGGTGTCCGGATCCCCATCGACATAGGCTGGGTCACGGAGCCAGGCTTCTTCATACTCTTTTTCCCGGATAATGAATTTTTTCTCCGATTCTCCGGGATCGACATTTTCAGTTTCTTGCCCATAGAAATTATTAGATATTCCAAAAGTAATGATCAAAAGAATAAAACGAAGTATTCTATTTGTTTTCATAAATTTGAGTATTTAGTCATTTATAGTGAACGAAGTGCGTGAACATGTTCTTTGATATGCTGAAAATAAAATCCGTAAGAATTATGTTTAGTGGATTTGACACATTACCTTTTCATTGATGTTCAATGTTTAGTCTTATAATTTAAAGTGAGGCAGTTCAATAACCGGCAGGAGGCTGACCACCTCCCGTATATTTGCAAATTCTACACGCGTCCGCCCAAGTATGTCCGGGTGTACCTGCTACATTTTGTAATTTCCATTGTTGAAATAAATAATCAGTGGTTGTGTATTTATGATCACCGGAAGTATTGGCATACGAACTGTCATTAACCATTGCTGTAATAGCGCTTATTTCATTTTCAGGTGTACGAGTGGTATGGTTGTTTGTATAATGATGGTTCTCGTGGACCATTGTATTTTTAAAGTCATTGTAATTGCTGAAAACTCCATCAATTGGATTGTACAAAAAACTTGTGAATTGACCGTTTGCAGTTTTCCATCCCATTGCCTGACCGTAACCTTTTTCAATGTTTCCTCCATATGAAGTGTCAATATGTCTTCTCAGGAAATCGACTTGTGTGGATTCACTTGCATCACAAAATGAAACGCCCGCAGTGTCAGTAACTATTCCATAGAGTTGATTATGATTGAATGTTTCAGAAGACATAAATCTTATTTCATCTGAATTGCCCGATTTTCCCAGAAAAGAGCCATCATAAGTAGAAAAATAGTAAGCTTTCCCTTTTAATCTTGACGTTTGGAATTTGTCTAACACTTCAAAAGATTTTTTCAAATCGGTTAAATTTAATTTATTAATTTTACCCATATTTTTTAGTTTTTAATTATTATTGCCAAATAAAATGAATTAACCTGAATTTTGCAAGCAAAATAGATAATATCTATAAAAACGCCTCTTTATATCAATGGCTGGGCTTCAACAAATCCGATCAAACGACTGATATCCAGCTATGAAACAATTTGTGCCCATAGCGGAAAGTAGATTCTCTTCCAAATCAGATGCTGGAGTATAGTTAAATACGATTAAAAAACCAGAAATCCTTGTTGTTGCTTATCCTTGAATTGCATAAGCCCATTCGTGTAAAAAGCCGGGAACTGTTCAATATCGTGTAATTGAGAATTATCACATACAAAGACCAATCCGTTGAATCGTTTTTTTATCGAACAGAAGAAAAATTGATTGACACTTTTACGTTCTCTTCCTACGGCCCTTATACCGGAAATACCGTCAGGCAATTTATCGGTGGGATAATAGAAATACGGGTTATTTACCTTCAGGGCAGAATACTCGAAACAGGTAGGAATGGGCGTTTGCAGGGTATCCGTAACGGTTTTACTGAAAATCGATGAATCGTCCTGGATATATAGACCTTCGCTCGCTTGAAATCCGATTGAAAAATAGTTGTCACCGTATTTACTGTAAATGTAATTTCCCATGGATGGTTTCTCGGCGACATCAAAGAAAAAATCGCTCACTTTATTGGTGTGCGAAGTGTGGAAATGGATGACAGCCTTATCACCGGCTTTCAGGTAGAGTTGGATAATTTTGTCCGCTCTTCGCCCCATATCGATTTTCCTATCTATATTTTCTTCAAGAATTGTTCCTGTCCGGGTTGCTTCATCCAATAAAAACAACAAATAATCAAACCCCTTTGTGTCCAGTATGGACTGTAAATGCGAATCCCCCGATATCAGATCGATTATCCCCATGTAATTTTTATCATTTAATAGTCGCAGGTAAGGTTGAGAACGTTCCTCCCCCAAAATCAACCAAAAGAACAAGTGGGGCTGAGCCAGTGTGTTAAACCCGAAAATATGCACTTTGGATTGTGATGTCTTATTATAGTTCCTAAGCCACTTTAGAAAATCGACAAACGATCCTGCATCATCAAAATAGACCCTCGTTTCCGCTTCTATATCCGGCTCTACAACTTCGGAAATTAACCTGTTCACGTATAAATCCCATTTCAAGCACATATCGGAAGCCCGTTCAAACAAAACAGCCTTGCAACTGTATTCGGAGATTAAAGTCCTCATAAACTGGTAACAAGCCTTTTTTATGTCCTGACTCCCATGGGTGCATTCTCCCAATCCAATTATCTGCTTATCCCTTATCTCCGGTATTTTTAAGATCGCATTGTCTTCGAAAACGATAATGGTGTCACATACTCCTCATTCAAACCGGTAGGGAAGCCTCCATAAAAGTCTGCCAGCTCCATCGCATTGATATCCTTATCACCAATGGAAATCCTTATACGGTCGATCCACGCCTGCTGGTTCTCTTTTGGATGTTCGTCCGTGAATGCAATTATGATCCTCAGGCCTTTCTCATGGCGTAGCGGAAAAGAGACCGATTTCAATTTCCAATTTGTCATATTCTCGCTTTTGCTGTTGATTGAGACAGTGCAGGTATCCCCATACTTATATTGGGGCAGGGTAATCGTGCGGGAAAAGAGCATTTACGTATGGATATGCGCTCCTCATCGGTGTTGACAAGGTTGGTCATCACCATCTTCTGGGTATTCATTATCCGTACGACCTCTTTCCATTCATGTGTGATACCCTGGCGTTTGAGTTGGAAACGGATCGTGCTGACCAGCTGGTAGGCAAGCAAACCCAGGTGCAAGTGCGCCATGGTTGCGTCGTCCGTCTTATGGAATACCGGTCGCAGGGACAAGTCACTTTTCAGGCATCGAAAAGTGGCCTCGACTTCCCTTATGGTATTATAAATTTTCCACATTGTTTCCTCGTCCTTGTCCGGCAGGGAGGTACGCACAAAATACTCCCCATGCCTTTTAACGGATTCCGTGCCGGTCCTTTGAGTGGCTATGCCGGCATCGATGACCACCACCTATTTACTCCGGCTGTCTTTTCCCCGGTGGGCCTTGAGTTTCTCCAGCACCTGTTTCAGGTTGGCAGGATCCGACATGTTCCCCGGGAAGATCCGGGATTCTTTCATGAAGCCTTCCGGGTTGACCACCGCGGCTAACACCACCAGCCTGGCATCGCTGCGCTTTTCCTTGCTGCGGCCGAATTTCGCAAGGTTGCTACCTTGCATGTGGCCCTCGAAGAAAGTGTTGCTCAGGTTATTCCTAATTAGGAATAACCTCACTACTTTATTTCTGCACCCAGTAATTGAGCGTGTTGTTAGGCGTTTTCAAAACCACCTTCAGAAAATCAGAATTCTTGGGGAGCTTGATAGGGATAGAGGCTTTTCCCTCTTTTATATTGACGTCGGCTATCTTCTGATAAGTGTCTTTTCCCCCTTCCTTGATATTGTTGGTGAAGCTGACCAATACCTCTGCCTCTATATCTTTCTCCTTATTGATCACGGTCCAGTTCAAGTCAAGATTTTTACCGTTCAGCTGGGCAGTCAGCTCAAAAGCGTCTACCTCTTTCAACA
>Ga0172382_10005390_pt1 | contig 19092 bp, 18 predicted proteins | sample Leawel138RmetaG_FD_122245 | JGI IMG/M metagenome (GOLD analysis project Ga0172382, IMG submission 122245) | Leachate microbial communities from a municipal landfill in Southern Ontario, Canada - Leachate well 138R metaG | ecosystem: Engineered > Solid waste > Landfill > Unclassified | place...
CTCTACGTACTCGACGAACCGACCGTGGGCCTGCACATGGCCGATGTCGAGAAGCTGATCCGGGTGCTGCACCGGCTGGTGGACGCCGGCAACACGCTGGTGGTCGTCGAGCACAATCTGGACATCTGGGCCGAGGCCGACTGGATCCTCGACCTCGGTCCGGACGGCGGCGTCGGCGGCGGCCGGCTGGTTGCCGCCGGCACGCCGGCTGAACTGGCCGCACGCGGGATCACGCACACGGCCAGGGCGCTGGCCGCCTTCCTGGGCGCTGCCCGGCGATGAGCGGCGCGACCCCGCCTGCGTACCGTCGCGCAGCTTTCGATCGAGGAGGAGAACGATGACCGAACGACCCGCCCCAGACCTGCAACTGCCCGCGCAGGCCGCCGAAGTCCTGAGTTTCTGGTTCGAGCAGCTCGAACCCGCCCAGTGGTGGCTCAAGGATCCGGCACTCGACGCACGCATCGCCGAGCGCTTCGCCAGCCTGCTGCAGCGCGCCCGCCGCTGCGAACTCCACGACTGGCGTACCAGTCCGCGCGGCCGCTTGGCCGAGGTGATCGTGCTCGACCAGTTCCCGCGCAACATCCACCGTGACACACCGCTGGCCTTTGCCAGCGACGCGCTCGCGCTGGCGTTGGCCCAGGAGGCCGTTGCACGCGGCGACGACCAGGCGCTGACGCAGATCGAGCGGATCTTCCTGTACCTGCCCTACATGCACAGCGAGTCGGCGCTGATCCAGCAGCGTTCGGTGGAGCTCTACGCCGCCAACGGGCTGGCTGACAACCTCGACTTCGCCGAGCGGCACAAGGTGATCATCGACCGCTTCGGCCGCTACCCGCACCGCAATGCCACGCTTGGCCGGCCATCGACCGACGAGGAACAGGCCTTCCTGCGCGAGCCGGGATCCAGCTTCTGATGGCTGGCCGGCATCCGCGGTAGCATCATGGCAACATCATGACAATGGCTGGTCCGGGCACGGGCCGGCAACGACGAACCCCTGCCAGGATCACCATGCCGCTCAGCGCCGAACTTCGCGACACCCTCGCGTCGATCACCACTGCCACCCTGACCACCGTCCTGCTCAAGAAAGGGCTGCGCAACGTCTGGCTGCGCGGCACGAAGCCGCTGCGGCCAGGCCAGCCCCGCCAGGTCGGCCCGGCCTTCACGCTGCGCTTCGTGCCGGCCCGCGAAGACCTCGCGACGCCGCAGTCCTGGTCCTCGCCGATCTCGACCCGGACCGCGATCGAGGCCATGCCGGCCGGCTGCATCGCCGTCGTCGACGGGCTGGGCGTCACCGACGCCGGGATCTTCGGCGACATCCTCTGCGCCCGGATGGCCCGACGCCAGGTCGCCGGCCTGGTCACCGACGGCGTGGTACGCGACCTCAGCGGCGTGCTGACCACCGGCCTGCCGGTCTGGTGCCAGGGCGCCGCAGCGCCGCCTTCGGTGGCCGGCCTGACCTTCGTGGCCTGGCAGCAGCCGATCGCCTGCGGCGGCGTGGCCGTCTTCCCGGACGACATCATCGTCGCCGACGACGACGGCGCCGTACTGATTCCGGCCGCGATGGTCGACGAGGTCACCGCGATCGCCAGCGAGCAGGAACGGCTCGAAGCCTGGATCATGACCGAGATCGACCAGGGCGCGGAGCTGCCCGGGCTGTATCCACCCAACGCCGAGAACCAGGCACGCTACGAGGCTGCCAGGCAAGGCAAGTGAGCGCTCCCGTTCCCTTGCCGATCGTGGTGATCGGCGCTGGCCCGGCCGGCCTGATGGCCGCCGAGGCCCTCGCCGACGCCGGGCTGCCGGTCGAGGTCTTCGATGCCATGCCGTCGGCCGGCCGCAAGTTCCTGCTGGCCGGGCGCGGCGGGCTCAACATCACCCATTCCGAGCCCTTCGACGCCTTCCTGTCACGCTACCGCGAACGCCGGCCGGTCATGAGCCCGCTGCTCGAATCCTTTCCCCCGGGCGCGCTGCGCGACTGGGTGCACCGCCTGGGCATCGACACCTTCGTCGGCAGTTCGGGGCGGATCTTCCCGGAGGACATGAAGGCCGCACCACTGCTGCGCGCCTGGCTGCAACGGCTGCGTGCCGCCGGTGTGCGCTTCGCCATGCGGCATCGCTGGACCGGCTGGGCCGACTGCCCGGACGGGGGGGTACCGACGCTAGCCTTCAGTACGCCCGCCGGACCGCGGACAGTGCGCTGCCGCGCCGTGGTCCTGGCCCTGGGCGGCGCGAGCTGGGCCCGCCTGGGGTCAGACGGCGCCTGGCTGGGCGTGCTGGAACAGGCCGGTATCCCGGTGGCGCCGCTACGGCCAGCCAACTGCGGTTTCGATCTCGGCTGCCTGCCCGACCGGGATACTCCGGGCTGGTCGACCCATTTCGCCGAGCGCTTCGCCGGCCAGCCGCTCAAGACCGTGGCCGCCCGCACCGACGCTGGTGCCAGCGCTGATGCTCGTGCCGATACCGGCCCTGATGCGAGCGTGGGTGCAGATGCGAGTGCCGACATCGGCGAAAACGAAGCCGGCTGGCGCACCGGCGACTTCCTGATCACCGACACCGGCATCGAAGGCACCCTGGTCTACGCCCTGTCGGCCGAACTGCGCGATGCGATCGCCAGCCAGGGCAGCGCCAACCTGTACGTCGACCTCGTCCCCGGTCGCAGCCTGGAACGCCTGACGGGCGATCTCGCCAAGCCGCGCGGCGGGCGCTCGCTTGTCAACCACCTGCGCGCCCGGGCCGGTTTCGACCCGGTCCGCACGGGCCTGCTGCGCGAGGTACTGGGGCCCGGCGAGTTCGGTGTCCGGGCGGCCGACGCAGCCGCCTTCGCCGCCACCATCAAGGCTCTGCCCCTGCCGCTGGCTGCCCCGCGGCCGATCGACGAGGCTATCAGCAGCGCCGGCGGCGTGCGCTTCGAGGCGCTCGACGATGCGCTGATGCTGCACGGGCGGCCCGGCGTATTCTGTGCGGGCGAGATGCTCGACTGGGAGGCGCCGACCGGCGGCTACCTGCTGAACGCCTGCATGGCCACCGGTCTGGCCGCCGGCCGCGGTGCTGCGGCCTTCGTCCGGGCGGCAGGCTGAGACCTGTTCGCGTTCGCGCTCGAACGGCACGGACGGCGCGGCGGGCCAGGACGCGGGGCGAGGCTTTTGGCGCCGGCCCCCCGCCCAGCCCCCGCACCTTGGCTGCCCCCAGGCGCCCGAACGCGAAGCCGCATGAGCCATCGCCCCGGCGGCCGACGACGGCGGTAGACTCTTGGGCCCTGCCAACCGATCGACGAAACGATGCGCATCGAAAACACAGTCGCCGGCATGCGCGACGCCCTGATCGCTCCCAGCCGTATCGGCGCGGCGATCGGCCTGGTTCCGACGATGGGCAACCTGCATGCCGGCCACCTCGCGCTGGTGGCGGAAGCCCGGCGGCGGGCCGGCCCCGACGGACTGGTCTGTGCGAGCATCTTCGTCAACCGGCTGCAGTTCGGCGCTGGTGAAGACTTCGACAAGTATCCGCGCACCTTCGAACGCGACTGCGCCCTGCTTGCCGAAGCCGGCTGCAACCTGCTGTTCGCGCCCGACGAGCGGTCGATGTACCCGGAGCCGCAGACTTTCCAGGTCATTCCCGACCCGGCCCTGGCGAACATCCTCGAGGGCGCCTCGCGCAGCGGCCATTTCGACGGCGTGTGCACGGTCGTGATGAAGCTGTTCACGATCTGCCGGCCGACCCTGGCGGTGTTCGGCAAGAAGGACTACCAGCAGCTGAGGCTGATCCGCAAGATGGTCGAGCAGTTCGCGATGGCCATCGAGATCGTCGGCCACGAGACCATTCGCGAGGCCGACGGCCTCGCAATGTCGTCACGCAATGCTTACCTCGACACCACGCTGCGCAGCCGGGCGTCGGGACTCAACCAGGCCCTGCGCGAACTGGCCGAAGCGGTTCGCACTGCCCGGCGCAACGGCGCCGCAGCCGCCCTCGACCCGGCCGCCCTGAGCGAACTCGAAGCCCGGGCCACGGCCGAACTGGCCGGGCGTGGCTGGCAGCCCGACTACCTGAGCGTGCGCCGCCAGCGCGACCTGCTGCCGGCAACGGCTGCCGAACTGGCCGGCGACGAAGCCCTGGTGGCGCTCGGTGCGGCCCGCCTCGGCACGCCGCGGCTGATCGACAACATCGAGATCTGAACGCCTGCCCCGGAGGCGACCGCGGCCGTCAGGACGGCGCGGCGCCCCGGGACGACGCGGCGCCTCAGGCCGGCGTGGCGCGATACCAGGCCACGCCGTCGGCGTCGGTGCTCACGCTGACCTGGCCGCGCCCGAGCAGGTAGTTGAGGTGGGCCAGCGTCTCGCCGGTCGCAAGACTGAGCAGCCGGGGATCGTCGATCGGGCGCTCGAACAGCGAACCGAAGACAGCGACCGCGCGGGCGGGCTGCGCCAGCCGGCGGCGCAGGCGACCAAGCGCCTGGCGGTGGCCGGCGCGCAGGTAGTCGAGACGCGCGTGCAGGCCGCGAAAGGGTTCGTTGTGCGCCGGCAGCACCAGCACGTCGTCGGGCACCCGCTCGCGGAGCCGTTCGAGCGAGCGGATCCAGCCGTCCAGCGGGTCTTCCTCGGGTTCGGTCGGAAACACCGAAACGTTCGACGAGATCTTCGGCAGGACCTGGTCGCCGGAGATCAGCAGCTTCAAGGCCGGACACCACAGGCAGGCGTGTTCGGGAGAATGCCCGGTGCCGGTCACCACCTGCCAGTCGTGCTCGCCTATCCTTAGGGTCTGACCATCGTGCAGGCGCTGGAAGCTCTCCGGCAGCCGGTAGATCATCTTGCCGAAGTAGCCGAAGCGGGCGCGGTAATACTCGAGCGCTTCGTCGTCCCAGCCGGCGGCCCGGTAGAAGCGGATGCCCGCTTCCGGCGCCTCGCGGCCAGTGTCGGTGAACAGCACCCGGCAGTTCAGGTATTCGAGCCGGGTCATCAGCAGCGGGCAGTCGTACTTGCGGGTCAGCCAGCCGGCCATGCCGACGTGGTCCGGATGCATGTGCGTGACCACGACCCGCGACACGCCCTCGGCCAGCGGCCCGTCGGCGGCCAGCAGCCGCTGCCAGATGGCCACGACCTCGGGAATCTGCACGCCGGCGTCGACGACCGTCCAGCGGGCGCCATCGCGGATCAGCCACAGGTTGATGTGGTCGAGCTTGAACGGCAGCGGCATCTTCAGCCACAGCACGCCGGGCGCGACTTCGCGCAGTTCGCCGGCGGCAGGCGGGTCGCCGCACGGATACTCGAGGGTCGGGCGGACCCGCCGCTCGTCGGCATCGCCGGCGGCGATCGCGGATTGATCGGACATCGGAGGGGATCCTGGGGAAGGATTCGGGAAAGGACTCGACCCCCGCGATTCTATGCCTGTCCTGAAGTCACCGCGCCCGGACCGGAACCGCTGCGCCCGGACCGGAACCGCTATGCCTGTCCCGGCACCGGCCGCAGCCGCGCCGGCCCCAGCGCCCGCTCGGTGAGCCCCAGTTCACCGAAGCGGGCCGGCAACGGCTGGCCCTGCACCAGCGCAGCACAGGCCTCGCTCATTCCCGCCGAACTCTGGATGCCGTAGCCGCCCTGGGCCGCCAGCCAGAAGAAACCGGCCGCCTCCGGATCGAAGCCGCCGACCAGGCCGCCGTCAGGCACGAAGGAGCGCAGCCCGGCCCAGGTCCGGGCCGGGCGCCGGATTTCGAGCGTGGTCCAGGTCTGGATCCGGTCGATGCCGATGGCCACGTCGAGTTCCTCGGCGACCACGTCGTGGGGCGGCACCGGATCGGCGTTGGCCGGCGAGCCGAGCAATTGGCCGGCATCGGGCTTGACGTAGAACGATTCGTCGACGGCGATGAAGGCCGGCCAGCCCTGCACGTCGACCCCCGGCGGCGGCGCGAAGACGAAGGCGCTGCGCCGCTTCGGCTGCAGGCCGATCGGCGCGACTCCGGCCAGCGCCGCCACTTCGTCGGCCCAGGCGCCGGCGGCATTCACCACCACCGGTGCCCGCCAACTGCGTCGACCGTCGCCGACCCGCCAGTCCGACCCCGGCCCGCCGGTCCGCTCGATGCTGACCACCGGTGCGTTGCACTCGACGACCACCCCCATGCGCCGGGCGCCCCGCAGATAGGCCTGCAGCAGGGCGTCGACGTCGATGTCCATCGCGTCGGGTTCGAGCACACTGCCGATCACCGACTCGCGCAGGACCGGAACCAGCCGGTGGGTCTCGGCCGCATCCAGGCGGCGAACGCTCGGCGACAGCGCCCGCGCGGATTCGTACTGGGCATCGAGCAGCGCACGTTGATCCGCCGTGGCGATCGTCAGAGCGCCACGTGCCGACAGCACCGGATGCTCGCAGAATCCCGCCGGCGGCGTGAACAGGAAATCACGGCCGGCCAGCGTCAGCGCCTGCACCTGCGGCGGACCATAGCTCTCCAGGTAGAGGGCCGCCGAGCGGCCGGTGCTGTGCATGCCCGGGGCCGCTTCGCGCTCGAGCACGACGACCCGGCCGTGCGGTGCCAGCCGCCAGGCCAGCGAAGCCCCGGCAATCCCGCCCCCGATGATCAGCCAGTCACACGACTGCTGGCCACGCTGTCCGGCAGATTCGCCGATCCCGCCATGTTCCGTCACCTCGTGCCTCCGCAGACGCCGGTGGCCGCACCACCGTGCCCGTCATTCTGCGTCAACCACCCGACAATGTCAGAATGATCGTTTTCCAGATCAGGAGATCGACGGCATGTACGAGCCGCTCAGCCTATATATCGACGGACAGTTCATCGGCGCAGACGGCCGCAAGACCCAGCCGGTGACCAACCCGGCCGACGACACCGTACTCGGCCAGCTGCCGCATGCCAGCAGCGAAGACCTCGACCGCGCCCTGGCCGCCGCCCGGCGGGCCTTCGACGACTGGAAGCGGGTCGCGCCGCTCGAGCGCAGCGCGATCCTGCGCAAGGCCGCAGCCCTGCTGCGCGAGCGCGCCGAGACGGTTGCCCGCAACATCACCCTGGACATGGGCAAGCCGCTGGCCGAAGCCCGCGCCGAGATCATGGGCTGCGCCGAGCACATCGAATGGAATGCCGAGGAAGGGCGGCGGATCTACGGCCGCGTGATTCCGCCGCGCCACCCCGACGTGCGCCAGATGATGGTGCGCGAGCCGGTCGGCGTGTGCGCGGCCTTCACCCCGTGGAACTTCCCGGCCAGCCAGGCCGTGCGCAAGATCGCCGCCGCCCTCGCGTCGGGCTGCACGCTGATCCTGAAGGGCCCCGAAGACGCGCCGAGCGCCGTCGTCGCCCTGGTGCGCGCGTTTCACGATGCCGGCCTGCCGGCCGGCGTGCTGAACATGGTCTGGGGCGTGCCGCCGGAAGTGTCCAGGCACCTGATCGAATCGCCGATCGTGCGCAAGATCTCGTTCACCGGCTCGGTGCCGGTCGGACGCGAGCTCGCCGCCATGGCGGCCCGGCAGATGAAGCGCAGCACGATGGAGCTCGGCGGCCATTCGCCGGTCATCGTGTTCGAGGATGCCGATGTCGACCGCGCAGCCGACCTGCTGCAGGCCTTCAAGTTCCGCAATGCCGGTCAGGTCTGCGTATCGCCCAACCGCTTCTACGTCCACGAGAAGATCTACGACCGCTTCCTCGCCCGCTTCATCGAGAAGACCCGCCAGATGAAGGTGGGCTCCGGGCTCGAGGCCGACGTGCGCATGGGCCCGCTCGCCCACGAACGCCGGCTGCCCACGATGGAAGCCTTCATCGAGGACGCGAGCGTGCGCGGCGCGAGCATCGAGCTGGGCGGCACGCGCTTGTTCGAACGCGGCCAGTTCTTCGCGCCGACGATCCTCACCGACGTTCCCGAGGACTCGCTGGTCATGACCACCGAGCCCTTCGGACCGATCGCACCGTTCGCACGCTTCAGCGATACCGAGGACGTGCTGCGCCGCGCCAACGCCCTGCCCTACGGCCTTGCCGCCTATGTCTTCACCTCGTCGCTGAAGAACGCCCACGCCGCCGCCAGCGGCCTGGAGGCCGGCAACGTCAACATCAACCACTTCGGCATGGCACTGGCCGAAACCCCGTTCGGCGGGATCAAGGACAGCGGCTGGGGCAGCGAAGGCGGCCAGGAAACCTTCGACGGCTACCTGAACACCAAGTTCGTCACCCAGCTCAACTGAGCTGCAGGCCGGAAGGCCGGGGCACTGAAGGCCGGGAGACCGTGCTCACCCCGGTCTCCCGGCCGAGCACGGCCCGGTTACCGCCTCAGGCAAGCGAGGCAATCACCTTGCGCAGGGTCGTGAAGATCCGGTCGATGTGGCCGGCGTCGATGATCAGCGGCGGCGACATCGCAATGGTGTCGCCGGTCACACGGATCATCAGCCCGGCATCGAAGGCTTCGACCATCGCCTCGTAGCCGCGGGCACCCACCTCTCCGGCGCGCGGCGCCAGCTCGATCGCACCCACTAGGCCGATGTTGCGGATGTCGATGACGTTGGGCAGGTCGCGCAGCGAATGGACGGCGTCTTCCCATGGCTGCTCGAGCGTCGCACCACGGGTCAGCAGGCCCTCTTTCCGGTAGATGTCCAGCGTGGCCAGGCCGGCCGCGCAGGCCAGCGGATGGCCGGAATAGGTATAGCCGTGGAACAGTTCGATCGTTCCCTGGGGCGCGTTCATGAACGCCTCATGGACCTTGCCGGTCGTGAAGACGGCACCCATCGGCACCGCGGCATTGGTCAGCCCCTTGGCCGAGGTGAACAGGTCGGGCTTGACGCCGAAGCGATCGGCCGCAAACGGCGTGCCCAGGCGGCCGAATCCGGTGATCACCTCGTCGAAGATCAGCAGGATGCCGTACTTGTCGCACAGCGCCCGCAGCCGGTCGAGGTAGCCCTTGGGCGGGATCAGCACGCCGGTGGAGCCGGCCACCGGCTCGACGATGACCGCGGCGATCGTCTCGGCGCCGTGCAGGGCCACCAGCCGCTCGAGGTCATCGGCCAGATGGGCGCCCCAGGCCGGCTGGCCGCGCGAGAACGCATTGTGCTCGAGGCTGTGGGTATGCGGCAGGTGATCGACTGCCGGCAGCAACGCGCCCGAGAAGGCCTTGCGGTTGTTGACCATGCCGCCGACGGAAATGCCGCCGAAGCCGACACCGTGGTAGCCGCGCTCGCGGCCGATCAGCCGGGTACGCTGGCCCTCGCCGCGGGCCCGGTGATAGGCCAGCGCGATCTTCAGCGCCGTGTCGACAGACTCGGAACCGGAGTTCACGAAGAAGACCTTCTCGAAGCCTTCCGGGGCGATCTCGATCAGGCGGTTGGCAAACTCGAAACCCACCGGGTGGCCGAACTGGAAGGACGGGGCGAAGTCCATGTCGCGCAACTGGCGGGCGGCGGCTTCGACGATCTCTTCGCGGCCATGCCCGGCGTTCACGCACCACAGGCCCGAGGTGGCATCGATGATCTCGTCGCCCTCCGGGGTGTAGTAGAAAACGCCCTTGGCGCCGGCCACCATCCGTGGCCTGGCCTTGAACTGACGGTTGGCGGTGAAAGGCATCCACCAGTGGCGCATGTCGACGCCGGTGCCGGCGGCCAGGGACTTGCTCTCGGGGGCATTCATCTCATCGGACTCCTCTGTACGGGCCCGTGCGGGCAGGCGCCGCGCGACGGACCACCCCGCCCGGCAGGGCCGCGGGCGGACGGCGCCCCGCGCGGCTGGGGCTGGTCTCGGCCATCTGCGGCATGTTAGCGCGCTACACTGCAGTATCCAAACCCTGCTGGCGGCCTGCCCGGCTGCCGTGCCGAAATGACCGACCTCTCCACTGCCGCACCGATCGCGACACTCGAACGCCTGGTCGCCTTCGACACCATCAGTTCCAACAGCAACGCCGCCCTGATCGACTGGGCGGCCGAGCGGCTCGAATCACTCGGGGCGCAGGTCCTGGTCCAGCATGCGCCGGAACCCGGCAAGGCCAACCTGTTCGCCACCATCGGCCCGACCGACGTCCCCGGCCTGATGCTTTCCGGCCACTCCGACGTGGTTCCGGTGGCCGGCCAGAACTGGGCGTCCGATCCCTTCGTGCTCACCCGCCGCGGTGACAAGCTGTACGGGCGCGGCTCGGCCGACATGAAGGGCTTCATCGCCTGCGTGCTCGACTCCGCGCCGCGCTTCGCGGCGGCGAAACTCAGGCAGCCGCTGCACATCGCGCTGTCATACAACGAAGAAACCGACATGCACGGCATGCGCCAGCTGGCCGGTCATTTCGCCACCGCGGCCGTCAAGCCTGCGGCCTGCCTGATCGGCGAGCCCACGTCGATGCAGGTGGTCGTCGCAAACAAGGGCGCGGCCGGCTTCCGGGTCAGGGTGCGTGGTCATTCGGTCCACTCGTCGCTGCGCGACAGCGGCGTCTCGGCAGTCGAGATCGCGGCCGAGATCATCCACTTCATCGGTACGCTGCAGGCATCGCTGCGCGACGCAGGCCGCCACGACGGCTTCGAGTTCCCCCACACCAGCGTGCATGTCGGCCGCATCCAGGGCGGGACCGCTCACAACATCACCGCCAGGGACTGCGAGTTCCTGCTCGAGATCCGGGTGCTGCCCGGCAGCCTGCGCGCCGCCGAACTGATCGGTCGCGTACAGACCTTCTGCGACGGCCTGCTGCCGGCCATGCAGGCGATCTCGCCCGATTGCGGCATCACGATCGAATCGATCTTCGACACGCCGCCGCTCGACGAAACGGGCAACACCTATCTGGCCCGGGCGATCATGCCGCTGTGCGGCCACGCCGTACCGGGGCGGGTCAGCTTCGGCACCGAGGCCGGCATCCTGCAGGACATCGGCGTTCCCACCGTGGTCTGCGGCCCGGGGCGGATCGCCGTTGCCCACCAGCCCGACGAACACGTCGAGATCGAGCAGCTCGAGCAGTGCATGAAATTCCTGGGGGTGCTCGCCAACCGGATGGAAGCGGGTCTCGCGCTGCAGGGTTGATCGTGCCCCCGCGGTTGCCTGACATCCGCGGTTGCCTGACATACTGGTATACCAGTACGATTGCATCCGTCGCCTGCAGTGTCGATCGCGGGCGTAGCCGACGGACACCGCGGCATATCGATAACGAGAGGAGTATCCAGCATGACACGACGCAAGCTGCTCGGCGCAATGAGCGCCGCCGCAACGGTTCTGACAATGGGCCTGGCCAGCAGTCCGGCCCTGGCTGCCTGGCCGGAGCGGCCGATCCAGATGGTGGTGGCCTGGGGTGCCGGCGGCGGCACCGATGCCGTGGCCCGCTTCATGGCTGCCGAGCTCGAGAAGTCCCTCGGCCAGCCGGTCAACGTCGTCAACCGTACCGGCGGCAGCGGCGTCGTCGGGCATCAGGCGATGGCCATGGCCAAGCCCGACGGCTACACGCTGGGCCTGGTCACCGTCGAGATCACGATGATGCGCCACGCCGGACTCACCCAGCTGAGCTACAAGGACATGACGCCGGTCGCGCTGGTCAACTACGACCCGAACGCGGTGTTCGTGCGCAACGACTCGCCGATCAAGGACGCCAACGAGCTGCTCGCAGCGGTCAAGGCCAACCCCGGCAAGCTGAAATCGGCCGGCACCGGCCAGGGCGGCATCTGGCACCTCGGCCTGGCCGGCATGCTGGTCGAATCCAAGCTGCCGGGCAACGGCGTCACCTGGGTGCCCAGCCAGGGCGCCGCACCGGGTCTGCAGGATCTGGTCGCCGGCGGCCTCGACATGGTGTCGTGCTCGCTGCCCGAGGCCCGGGCGCTGATCGACGCCGGCCGTGTCCGCCCGCTGGTGCTGATGCACACGCAGCCCGACGCCCTGTTCCCGAAAGTGCCGCTGCTCAAGGACATCACCGGCAGCGACTGGACCAACGGCGCCTGGCGCGGCATCGTCGGTCCGAAAGGCATGCCGCAGGAAATCGTCGACAAGCTGGCGCCCGCCATCAAGAAGATCTACGACTCCAAGGCCTACAGCGACTTCCTGGCTTCGCGCGGCTTCGGTGCGGCCTGGGCCGGACCGGCCGAGTTCGGCGAGTTCATGGCCAAGGAAGACGCGTCCAAGGGCGCGGTCATGAAGGCCGTCGGCCTGGCCAAGTAAGCCACGGCGCCCACTGCGCGCCAGGCATCGTCCGGTGACCCCGAAGCGCTTCCGTGCCCGCGCCTCGGGGTCCACCGCGACCCTGATCCCGATGGCCGGCCCGGAGCGCTTTCCGGGCATCCGCTCCGCCCCCACCCGAGGTAGGCAATCGTGCGTGTGAACGATGCACTCATCGGCGCAGTCCTGTTGCTGCTGTCGCTGGCCGTCCTGTGGCATGTCCGCGACTTCCCGCCGATTCCCGGACAGCGCTATGGTGCCGCGCTGTTCCCCGCCGTCATCGCCGCCGGGCTGGCCATCACCTCGGCCCTGCTGGTGCGCAAGGGCCTGAAAAGCGGCGAACCGCTGTTCGCGACCGAAACCATCAGCCGGCAAGGCGTGGTGGCCTCGATCACCACGATCGCGGTGCTGGTCTTCTACATCCTGTTTGCCGAGTTCCTGGGTTTCGTCCTGTGCGCAGTGCTGCTGCTGGTCGCCCTGATGTGGAGCTATGGGGTGAGCTGGAAGGTGAACCTGCCGGTTGCAGTCGTCTCGACCCTGGTCATCCATGCCGGCTTCTACCGGGTGCTGAAAGTGCCGCTGCCCTGGGGGCTGCTGCAACCGGTCGCCTGGTAAGCGACGCAAACGACGCAAGCGACGGGGAGAAATCATGGAAGCCGTCCTCACCGCAATCGACATGGTTTTCAGCGCCGATGTGCTGCTGGCCATGGTCGGCGCAGCCCTGTTCGGCCTGTTCGTCGGTGCCGTTCCCGGGCTGACGGCCACGATGGCCACCGCGCTGCTGGTGCCGATCACCTTCTTCCTGCCGCCGGTACCAGCCGTGGCGACCATGGTCACCGCCACCGCGATGGCCATCTTCGCCGGCGACATTCCGGGCTGCCTGGTGCGCATTCCCGGCACGCCGGCCTCGGCAGCCTACGTCGACGAATCCTATGCGATGACCCGCAAGGGCCTGGCCGAGACCGCGCTCGGCATCGCCCTGGTCTTTTCGGCGATCGGCGGCTTGTTCGGCACGCTGGTCCTGATCGTTGCCGCACCGGCGCTGGCCGAGTTCGCGTTGCAGTTCAGTTCCTACGAGTACTTCTGGCTGGTGCTGCTCGGCCTGACCTGCGCAGTCTTCATCACCGGTGACGAGCCGATCCGCGGGCTGGTCATGCTGTTCCTCGGCTTGCTGGTCGGAACCGTCGGCCTCGAGAACCCGGCGGCCCACCCCCGCTTCACCTTCGGCAATGCCGATCTGCTGGGCGGCGTCAGCCTGATCCCGGCCATGATCGGCATGTTCGCGATCTCCGAGATCCTGAGATTCTCGGCCAATCCGGTCAAGATCGACGCAATCTCCCATCAGGTCGGCGCCGTCTTCCGGGGCATGGGCCGGATGGCGTCCAAGTACCGCTGGCAGACCTTGCGCGGCAGCGTGCTGGGCACAGGCGTCGGTGCCCTGCCCGGGGCCGGCGCCGACATCGCGGCCTGGATGTCGTATGCGATGAGCCGCAAGCTGTCCAAGGAGCCGGAAAAATTCGGCACCGGCCACCCCGAAGGCCTGGTCGAGGCCGGTGCATCCAACAACAGCGCACTGGCCAGCGCCTGGATTCCGGCCCTGGTGTTCGGGATTCCGGGCGACTCGATCACGGCGATCGTGATCGGCGTGCTGTACATGAAGAACATGAATCCCGGGCCGACGATCTTCCTCAACAATCCGGAGAACATCTACGCGGTCTTCGCGGTCTTCATCCTGGCCAACCTGCTGATGTTGCCGCTGGGCTGGCTGTGCATCAAGGCGGCCGCCAGCATCCTGCGCGCGCCGCGCAACGTCCTGATGGCCGTCATCCTGCTGTTCTGCATCGTCGGCTCGTTCGCGATCAACAACTCGCTGTTCGACCTGTGGATCGTCCTGGCCTTCGGACTGGCCGGCTGGTTCCTCGAAGCCAACCGCTTTCCGATCGCGCCGGCGATCCTGGGGCTGCTGCTCGGCAAGATGCTCGAAGAGAACTTCATCACCTCGATGCTCAAGGCCGAGGGCAACCCGCTGGCCTTCGTCGAAAGGCCGGTCGCAGCGGGCATCGCGCTGTTCACTGCGCTGGTCTGGCTGGCCTCGTTCTGGTTCGCGCTCAAGCGCTCACGACGCCGCACCGAAGGCTGACCCCGGCTTGCCGTACCGGCGCAGACCACGGGGCCGGCAGCCATGCACAAAAGATTGACCGCAGCGAAGGGTCATCGCTCCGGTGCCGGGAGCTCCGGCGCCGCTGTGCGACAATTCCGGGTTCACTGGATCCTGGAGCGTACGCGCTCCGCCACAGCTTCCGATGCTCCTCTGGGTTTCGATTGCCCTGCTGACGCTGGCCGTCACCGCGGCTCTGGTCTGGCCACTGGTTTCGCCACGCACAGCGCCAGCGGGTGGCGACGACCTCGACGCGCGCATCGCGGTCTTCCGTGACCGGCGCCGCGAAATCGAACGGGAACGCCAGGCCGGACGCCTGTCCGATACCGATGCCGAACGCGCCCAGGCCGACCTGCTCGTCCAGATGGCCGAAGAGCTGCCAGCCGACCGCGCAACCGTGCCCGGCAGCGTCCGGCACTCCCGCCCGGCTCTGGCCATTGCCCTGTTGCTGGCCGTCGCAGTGCCGATCCTGGCAGTCGGTGTCTATCGCAGCGTCGGGGCACCCGACATCGCGCGGGCCCAGCTCGATGGCAGTTTCGAGCAGATGCTGGACACTCCCCAGGCCCGCTTCGACGCCCTGCTGGCCGAGATCGAGCAGCGCCTGCGCGCGAACCCCGACGATGGCGAGGCCTGGGCCGTCCTGGCCGAAGCCCACAAGCTGACCGGCCAGCACGGCGCAGCCGTCGAAGCCTTCGAAAAGGCCGTCGAACTGCTGCCGCCCAATGCCCGCCTGCTCGCCGATTACGCCGAATCGACGGCGCTGGTGGCCGGCGGCGATTTCTCCGGCCGTCCGACCGAGCTGCTCGAACAGGCGCTGCGCGCCGACCCCGGCGATGTGAAAGCCATTGCACTGATGGGGGCGGCCCGCTACCGGGCCGGCGACCTGCCGCAGGCCCGCCACTACCTCGGCAAACTGCTGGCCGGCCTGCCGGAAGGCTCCGACGACGCTGCCCGGATCGGCGACGTGATCGCCCGGATCGACCGGGAGATGGCCAACCGCGGCCTGGCCGCGGCGCCGGCCGCGCCACCGCCGGCGCCAACCCCGGCACCGGCCACCGGATCCGCTCCCGCAGCGCCCGGCGCCGTCACGCCGCCCACCGCCACCCCCTCTGCCACGGCCGCAGCCTCCGGCGCCACCGCGATCCACGGCCGGGTCGAGATCGCTCCGGAACTGGCCGCAGGCCTGCCCGCGCAGGCGGCCCTGTTCGTGATCGCCCGGGCTGCCGAAGGGCCACGGATACCAGTGGCGGCCCTGCGGATACCGGCCACATCGCTGCCCCTCGATTTCTCCCTCGATGACGGCAATGCGATGGACCCGTCCCGCCCGCTGTCGGCGGCCGGCCCGCTGATCGTCGAAGCCCGCGTCAGCCTCTCGGGCACAGCCGCCCGCGCGGCCGGCGACCTGATCGGCCCGCCGGTTCGTGCCAGCGCCGGTGATCGCGACATCGCATTGCGCATCGATCAGGTCTTCACACCGTGACACCGGGCCTGCGTACTATCGAACTGGCCTGCGCGGCCGGCGTGCGCACCCTGTTCACTGACCTGTCGTTCAGGCTGCCACCGGGCGCCTGGCTGGCGCTGGTCGGCCCCAACGGCACCGGCAAGACCACCCTTCTGCGCGCCATCGCCGGGCTGGTGCGCCCGCTCGAAGGGGAGATCCGCTGGCATGGCCGGCCGCGCCTGATCGGCTCGCCGGACTGGCATGCGATCTGCCTGTTCCAGGGCCATTCGGCGGGCTGGAAGGATTCGCTGACGGCCATCGAGAATCTCGGCCTGCAGCTCGCCCTCGACGGCGGCCGCGGCTCACGCAACGAGTTGCTGGCCCGGGTCGGACTGACCCGACAGGCAAGGCTGCCGTTCGGGCGGCTGTCGGCCGGCCAGCGGCGCCGGCTGTCCCTGGCCCGGCTGGCGGCCTCGACCCGGCCGCTGTGGCTGCTCGACGAACCGACCACGGCGCTGGATACTGCCGGCCAGGCCCTGTTCGGTGAACTGCTCGACAGCCATCTGGCGCGCGGCGGCTGTGCCGTGGTTGCCACCCATCAGGCCCTGCCGGCCAGTGCGGCGCCGATCACGCTGGCGCTGGCCGACCACGCGCCGGCCGCGCGTGGAGCGGACAAGTGAGCGAACCGTGGTGAGCGAACTGCGCCCGGCACCCACGCTCGGCACGACCAGCGCCCTGCTCTGGGCCGGTCGCCGCGACCTGCGGCTGGCCGCACAGTCGCGCTCGGAACTGGCCGTGATCGTGCTGTTCTTTCTGCTGGTCACCAGCCTGTTCCCGCTCGCGGTCAGTCCCGACCCGGAACTGCTGCGCGCGATCGCTTCCGGCATTGCCTGGGTCGCCGCCCTGCTGGCGACCCTGCTCGGCCTGCCCAGGCTGTTCGCGGCCGACTGGGGCGACGGCACCCTCGAGCAGATGCTGCTGGCACCGGCGCCGCTGCCCGCCGTGGTCGCGGGCAAGGTCTTCGCCCACTGGCTGGTCACCGGCCTGCCGCTGGTGCTGCTGTCACCGCTGGCCGGGTTGCAGTTCGGCCTGCCGGGCGATGCGATCGCGATCCTGGCCATCTCGCTCACGCTCGGCACACCGATCCTGTCCTGGCTGGGCGCGGTGACGGCCGCCCTGACCCTCGGGGCGCGCGGCGGCGCTTCGCTGCTCGCGCTGCTGGTCCTGCCCCTGGCCGTCCCGGTGCTGATCTTCGGGGCAGGCGCGGTCGAGGCGCAGATGAGCGGACTGGGGGCCAACGCCCATCTGTCACTGCTCGGCGCCGGCCTGATCCTCGCCTGGGTGTTCGGGCCGTTTGCCGCCGCCCTCGCGGTTAGAATTGCTCACGAATGACATGACAGCCAGCTTCTGGTTCCAGTTCGCATCGCCGGCCCGCTTCTACCCGCTGGCCGGTCGGATGATTCCCTGGTTCGGTTGGATCGCCGCCGTGCTGGCGATCGCCGGCCTGTACGTCGGTTTTTTCGTCGCGCCGACCGACTGGCAGCAGGGCGAGTCCTACCGGATCATCTTCATCCATGTACCGGCGGCCTGGATGGCCATGTTCGCCTACCTGGTCATGGCCATCTGGTGCGCGATATCGCTGGTCTTCAACACCCGCCTGTCGGCAATGATGGCGCAGGCCCTGGCGCCGACCGGTGCGATGTTCGCGTTCATCTCCCTGTGGACCGGCGCCTTCTGGGGGCGGCCGACCTGGGGCACCTACTGGGTCTGGGACGCGCGCCTGACCTCGACCCTGATCCTGCTGTTCCTGTACCTGGGCTACCTCGCCCTGCGTGCGGCGATCGACGACCCGCGCCGCGCCGACCGCGCCAGCGCGCTGCTCGCCCTGATCGGGGTGGTCAACGTGCCCATCATCTACTTCTCGGTCAAGTGGTGGAACACGCTGCACCAGGGGGCGACGATCTCGCTGACCGCCGCCCCGAAAATGGCCGAAACCATGCTCACCGCAATGCTGCTGATGACCTTTGCGGCCTGGGCGTATACGGTCGCAGTGGCGCTGCACCGCGTGCGCAGCATCATGATCGAGCGCGAGGCCCACAGCGACTGGGTGGCAGCCTTGCGCAAGGATGGCCGCCGCTCCGCGACCGATCCCGAGGAAGCGACCCGGGAAGGCAGCGGACGTCGCCAGGCACCGGCAAGGGGGTCCGAATGATCGAATGGCTCGCCATGGGCGGACACGGCTTCTATATCTGGAGCGCCTACGGACTCACCGCCCTGCTCATCGCCATCGAACTCCGGCAGTTGCAGCGGCGCCGCAGGGCGGCCTGGCGACAGTTCGACGCCCTGCGCGACGAATCCGGACCCGACCCGAGGCAGTGAGCACCCCCGACGACCCGACAGGTAGACAGCGATGAAACCCCGTCACAAGAGATTGGCCATGATCCTCGCCGGCCTCGGCGCCATCGCGGTGGCCGCGACCCTGGTGCTGAACGCCTTCCGCAGCAATCTGGTCTTCTTCTACACACCGACCGAGATCGCCGAAGGCAAGGCTCCCGAGGGCCGGCCGTTCCGGATCGGCGGCCTGGTCGAGCCGGCGAGCCTCAAACGGGTCGGTGACGGCACGAGCATCGTGTTCGTGGTCACCGACGGTGCCAGATCGATTCCGGTCAATTACACCGGCATCCTTCCCGACCTGTTCAAGGAGGGCAAGGGCGTCGTGGCCCAGGGCTCGATCCAGCCCGACGGCAGCTTCCGCGCCAGCGAGGTGCTGGCCAAGCACGACGAGAACTACATGCCGCCGGAAGCGGCCGAGGCGCTGGAGCGCGCCGGCCACCCGATGAGCGCTACCCCTCAGTATCAACAGAAATGACTGCCGAACTCGGACATTTCGCCACGGCCCTGGCCCTGGCCGTCGCCATCGCACTCGGCCTGCTGCCGATGGCCGGCAGCTGGCTGCGCGGCGCTTCGGGTGCGCGGCTGATGGCGCTGGCGCAACCCGCAGCACACGCGCTGTTCGCGCTGGCCGTCCTCGCCTTCGGCTGCCTGACCGCACTGTTCGTCAACAACGACTTCACCGTTTCCCTGGTCGCCACGCATTCGAACCTGTCGCTGCCGCTGCCCTACCGTGTCGCGGCCACCTGGGGCTCGCACGAGGGCTCGCTGATGCTCTGGGTGCTGATGCTGGCCGGCTGGACCTCCGCCGTGGCTGCCCTGTCCGGCTCGCTGCCCGAAGTGCTGCGCGCCCGCATCCTGGCCACGATGGGCCTGGTCGCGATCGGCTTCCTGATGTTCCTGCTGTTCACGTCGAACCCTTTCGAGCGGCTGGTACCGCCGCCGACCGACGGACGCGACCTGAATCCGCTGCTGCAGGATCCGGGCATGGTCTTCCACCCGCCGCTGCTCTACATGGGC
>Ga0172382_10005392_pt1 | contig 19088 bp, 18 predicted proteins | sample Leawel138RmetaG_FD_122245 | JGI IMG/M metagenome (GOLD analysis project Ga0172382, IMG submission 122245) | Leachate microbial communities from a municipal landfill in Southern Ontario, Canada - Leachate well 138R metaG | ecosystem: Engineered > Solid waste > Landfill > Unclassified | place...
CAGATCATATCAAAGGTTTGACTGTAGTGGCCAATAAATATCAATTGCCGATTTTTATGACCGAAGGCACCCTTGCCGCCTGCAGGCTGGCCATTCCGGAGCGATTGCTGTATCAATTGCGTCCCGGATACCATGTGCATGTTGGCGAACTTGAAGTCATTCCATTCTCCAAATTGCATGATGCAGCGGATCCCCAAAGTTTTGTAATCCGTCAGCAGACACGTACTGTAGGCGTATTTACAGATATAGGAGCCGTTTGTGAACGGCTAATCCATTACTTTCAGCAATGTGACATCGCATTTCTGGAGACTAATTATGATGAAGAAATGTTGGATAATGGGCGATACCCTTATTTCTTGAAGAATAGAATCCGGGGTGGGTACGGCCACTTGTCCAACCACCAGGCCCTGGAATTGTTCCTGCAGCACCGTTCTCCCCGATTGCGGCTATTATACCTCTGTCACCTCTCCCGGGACAATAATGACCCTGCACTCGCACTGAACCTGTTCAATGGGCACGCTGGAGAAACCTCGGTAGTTCTGGCAGGTCGTGACGCCGAAACTGCAGTGTATCGTATGATAGATCGTATGGTAGAAAGAAAAAGGATTTTGAAATATGAAGAAAAATCCGTATCTTACTTAGATGGACACATCCTTACATACCAATCTTGTACTATTCGATGGGGAGTGCAATCTCTGTAATGGATTTGTGCAGTTTCTGATTCGGCAGGATAAAAAACAGCTCCTGCGATTTGGCACGCTTCAAAGGGCAGACCGAAAATTCCAAAATCAGAAAAGTACGGACATCAATACCATTAAGAGAAAAAGCAATACTCCTACCTCAGTAGTCTATATCCGCAAGGGGCGACAATATATGCGATCCAATGCGGTTCTCTATATTTTGAAAGATCTGGGAGGAATATGGTTATTTACTCAGATTTTTTGGTTGGTCCCCCGCTCCCGGAGAGATGTTATTTATGAATGGGTAGGCCGCAATCGATACAAATGGTTTGGAAAAAAAACTTCTTGCATGATGCCGACCCCAGAGTTGCAATCAATGCAGCATCATCAGACAGATTATAGGTAGGTGATTTGAATGTAAGCGCAATGGATAATATCATGATTGGGACGGCAAAAGCCAATAACACTCCAAAGGTAACTCCAAACATACCGGAGGCTTGACTTGCCCAGGGAAAGGCTGTTGTAAAGCAGGCTTATGTTCAGGTAAAGGAACACCAGATAAAACCTTCCTGCAAATCAGAATTATTTTCCGTCGGATATCTATTATTATCTGTCAATAATTATTTACTAAAGAAAAATCACAATCAGTGGCATCAATCTCAAATAACTACAATTAATTTAATAATTATCTTTTATATTAAATTATTTTACTTATATTTGTTTCATGGGATATAGTTACTCGATACATGATCATTTTGTCCGGGCTATTCTAGGAAACAAGGAAATGGCAAGGGCTTATTTCAGGACCGTCATACCGGACTATATCCTTGATACACTTGATCTCTCCACACTCAGACCAATGAGCGAGAGCTATGTTTCTGCTGATTTGAAAAAAATATTGTCGGATGTAGTGTATTCTTGCAAAAGAAAAGACCACAAAGGCGATGCCGGTATCTCCCTGCTATTGGAACACAAAAGTGCACCTGACAAATATACACCCCTTCAGATCGGGAGTTATCTGTTCTCTGGATACAGACAGCAAGTCAGGCAAGGCGCGACACCGCTGTCTCCCATTCTGCCGATTTTGTTCTATCATGGAAAAGATCAGTGGGAATACCGGACAATGAGTACATTATTCGGAGAAACGGGGCAGAAAGTAGGAGATGAAAAAAATCTTGATCTGTATCCATTCATTCCAAATTATCAGTATATTTACCATAATTTGCGTGAGATTCCGGACGGAAAGATCGGTTCTTCTGAAAACAAGTTCCTTTCCGCATCACTACTGGTGCTGAAACATGCTTTCGACCGTTCTTGGTTATCGGATAATTTCATGTCATTTTTGATTGATGGATTGCCTTATGGAGATAAAGAACTCCAACAGGCGTTTATAACCTATTATTTCAACCGGGTAGATTTTAGTGAAAAGCAGGCCGAGGAAAAGATAAATAAATTGCCTTTAAACATAAAAGAGACTGTTATGAGCACCTATGATCGATTGATTGAAAAAGGAAGGCTGGAAGAACGGGAAAAGGTTTATACCGAAAAGCTGCGGGCAGCATCCAAAATGCTGGAAAGTGGTTTTGATTTCCAACTGATTTCCGATATTCTGGACTTACCAATGGCAGATATTGAGGATCTCGGTAAAAAGTAATCTTTACCGATACCGTTTGTACAGCCGGATTCCCAGCATTAAGAGGATGGCGAGGGCCAATAGGCCAAGAACGCCAAAAATCCAGGTGACCGCACTTTTGAGGACCACCATAAATACGATGGCAAACAGAAAGATCGTGGCCACTTCGTTCCAAAGCCGCAGTCGGCTGGAAGTCCAGGTGCTGCGACCCTCTCTCAATTGGAACATAACTCGCTGGCAAACGAAGTGATAGGCAATCAGGCCGAGAACGAAGGCGAGCTTGACCTGCATCCAGCCGGCCTGTAGCAGGGATGGAACCTGGTATAGCATGACCAATCCCGCCAACACCGTCAGGTACATGGATGGCACGGTGATCACCCACCATAGCCGACTTTCCATCAACTGAAATTGCCGGTGCAGGACCTGGTATTCCTGCTCCGGCTTTTCTTTGGCTTCTGTATGGTAAATAAATAAGCGTACCATGTAAAATAGACCTGCAAACCAGCAGACTACAAAAATAATATGGATCGCTTTGGCGTACAGATAAATCATAAACGCTTAAGTTTCCGGTTATTTTGAATAACTGAACTCCTTGATCACTTCAACAGCATACTTGACATTGTCAAATGGCATGTCCGGGCTGATCCCATGTCCCAGATTGAAAATATATCCATCCACACCACGCATACGTTCAAACAACTCGTGGATCTTGCGACGAATAACGGGTTTGTCGGCATACATCACAAAAGGATCCAGGTTACCCTGCACAGCTATTCCGGCAGGAAGACTGTCCTTGATGCGACGAAGATCAGCATTCCAATCCACCGAAACCACATCCGGTCCGGCTTCTGCCATCAAAGGTGCAAATACCGAACTACCTTTCCCAAAGGAAATGATTGGCACGCCCTCCCGTTTCAATCCAGCTATGATCCGTTTATTATAACGGTGTGAAAACTCCTCATAATCCGACCAGGACAAAGCATTCGCCCAACTATCAAACAATTGCAAGGCATTGACCCCGGCATCAATCTGCATATTCAGATAATCAATGGTCAGGGAGGTGATTTTATCCAATATTAGATGAGCCACCTCCGGTTCATTGTTGAGCATCAGCTTGGTGCGTTTGAAATCCTTGGAAGAACCACCCTCCACCAAGTAACTCAATACCGTAAAGGGCGCGCCGGCAAACCCGATCAGGGGGATCGAACTATCCAATCGTTGCTGTACCACCTTGATCGCATCCCCAACATATTGCAATTTATCGACTACATCCACCTCCAGGGCCTCGGCATCGGCCATTGTACGCACCGGATTGGCAAACCTGGGGCCCACTCCCTGCTCAAAGCTCAACAATCCTCCCATTGCCTCTCCGGTCACCAGGATATCTGAAAAAAGAATGGCTCCGTCAATGCCCAGCAAATCTACTGGCAGCATGGTCACATCCGCAGCTATCTCTGGTGTCTTGCACATCTCCAAAAAAGAATAGCGGTTTTTGATTTCCCAGTACTCCTTCATAAATCGTCCGGCCTGGCGCATCATCCACACCGGCGGTCGGTCATTGGGCTGCGAAAATGCAGCACGGATCAGCAAATCATTTTTCAGTTGTTTTGTTTTTGTAGTCGTTGTCACTCTTCCTCCTTTGGTATTTCGTTTTCTATTTTATTTACAATTTGTGATATTCTTGAACTTACTTCCAGCTTGCGTGTCACTTCCAGGTAAGCCCTCACTCTTCCGTAATCCTTTTTTCGCAGGTTGAGCGTGGCAAGATGGACCAGGATAATAGCCTTATCATTGGGTCTGCGGAATGGCAAACGGGAGGCAATCTGAAAGTGATGTTCGGCTTTGAGATAGTCCTCTACCTGCAAAGCCAGGTTACCACTCATAAACTCATAATAACTGCGTCTCCTGTTTCGCAGGCGTTCCGGACGGTGAATCTCGGCCAGCAGTTCCCTGGTTTTTTCATAATCCTTCCGCTGAAAGGCCTGAGTTGCCAAAAAAACAGTTCCTTCCCTATAATAGCTCCAGACCAAATAAGCAATACCCAAACCTGCCAGACCAGCCGCCTGATAATTGCCTTTATAAAGAGCCAAGACTATCAACACAGAGGCAAGAGCCACCACTATCCAGCGAATTTTTGAAGTCAGCATTAGCGTAATGATTAATTAACCCTGATTATCGGTAAATTTATATCCAACCCCACGGATGGAATGGAAATATATGGGATGTTTTTGGTCAGGTTCAAAATACTTTCTAAACGTCAGGATAAAATTGTCAATGGTGCGTGTGGATGGGTAAACATCATAATTCCATACCGTTTCCAAAATCTGCTCCCTTGAAACAGCCTCATTCCTACGCTCAATCAATAATTTGAGCAACATAGTTTCCTTCTTGGTCAGCGATGTTACTGATCCATCTGCGTGATGCAGTTCGTAGGAGTTGAAATGGATCACCTTGTCCCCTATCTGATAGGTATTCAATTCCTTCAAGTCCTCCCCTTTGAGGCTTCTACGCACCAAAATGCCAACCCTCAAAATCAATTCTTCCAAATTGAACGGCTTGACCAGGTAATCATCAGCTCCCTTTTTCAGTCCGGTCACTCTGTCCTCACTGCTGTTTTTAGCAGTCAGGAACATAATGGGAACTTCTGTGTTTTGTAAACGTATAGTTTCAGCTACCTGAAAACCGTCAATTTCCGGAATCATCACATCCAGAATCACCAGATTGAAGCGTTCTTCTCTAAACACTTTCAATGCTTTTTTCCCATCGGTGGCAGTAGTCACCCGGTAGCCTTCCATTTCAAGATTGAGCTTGATGGCTTCCAATAGGTGTTCCTCATCCTCTACCAATAATATTCTTTGCTTACTTTGCATAATTCCTAAAAGTTACTTCAAAAATACTTCCCTTTGGTGAATTATCTCTAACCCTGATCTGTGCATCATGCATCTCAAGCACAGTTTTGACAATATATAATCCCAAACCCGTACCCTTTGTCTTACGTGTCCCCTCCTGACCAACCCGATAAAATTTGTTGAAAATACGTTTTTTTTCACCAGCAGCAATACCCACCCCCTGATCTGCAACAGAAAAATGCACACTGTCATTTGGAGAGTCTGCCCAAAGCCTGACCTTGATTGCTTCGGTCTCAGGGGAATATTTGATCGCATTTTCTATCAAATTGGTCACGACATTGGTGAGGGCAAAGCGATCAGCTTTGATATAAATATCTGGTTCAATCTCAGTTTCTATCACCTGAGATGTACAGGCATTGATCTGCAGGAGATGGGAAACGCCTTCGATCAGTTCGGAAAGGTTGAGTTCATCCTTTGGAAATTGGGGCCGGACGCTTTCAAGTTTGGTCGCAATCAACACATTCTCCACCAAATAATCCAAACGCTCAATATCTTTGAGTGAGTTGGAAATAAATTGACCCTGCTGTTCTTTGCTAAGCGAACGTTTGAGCATGGTCTGCAAATACAGTTTGATCGATGCCAGGGGAGATTTGAGCTCGTGCGTCACCGCCAACAAAAAATTGCGCTGCTGCTGCTGCAACTTGAAATCCCGGACAAAGGCCCCTTTTAGCCTAAAGGCAAAAGCCACAAAAAGGATCATAAAGAAGACCCCCTCCCCAATAATCATTTCCTTCCGCTCCGGCACAGCCTCCACCAAAATCACCCCCCACCAAATCAATTGGGCTGCCGCATAGAAAAACAAAAAATAAAATATCAATAGCGATCTACGCATAGAGTTCAAATCAATTCACCAACAAAAGTATTGATTTCAAGTGTCAAAACCATAAAACCCCCACAATATGACATTATTAGGAAGATTACGTAATTTTGCGCCATGCAATTGCTGGATAAAAAGTCGGTCTTCTTTGACCTGGATCATACGCTATGGGATTTTGACAAGAATGCAGAGGAGACCCTTGCCGAATTGTTTCAAGCTTACAACTTTGAGAATTTAGGCCTAAATTCTGCGGATGGGTTTATAGAAACCTATACCCGCAACAACCATAGGCTTTGGGCCGAATATCATCAGGGGAATATCAGCAAAGCAGAATTGCGTGCTGCACGCTTCGCTGACACATTTAAGGAACTGGGCCTGGCACCAGAACTATTTCCTGCTTCTTTTGAAGAGGATTATATCCGCATTTGCCCTCAAAAAACCAACTTATTTCCTCATACCCATGAGATTTTGGACTATTTGAGCGGACAATATAGCCTTCATCTGATTTCCAATGGATTTAAAGAGGCTTCACACACAAAAATCACAAAATGTGACTTGGGCAAATACTTCCAGACAGTGGTTATTTCAGAAATCATTGGCATTCACAAACCTCATCCTGCTATTTTTCACCATGCGGTGGAGAATGCCCAGACCCGGATTCCCGAAAGTGTTATGATTGGCGACAGCCTTGAAGCCGATGTGCGGGGAGCCCAGAATGTAGGCATGGATGCAGTATATTTCAATCCCAAACAACTTGAAGTCCCTGAAGATGTCAGGCGTAGCATTAGCCACCTGGAAGAGTTGACCAAGCTCCTGTAATTTTTATAAACCTCAATATTTCTAAAACGGATCGGGTTTAATACTGTTAGAACTGATCAGGACCAAAGTCGTCGTCCATGTCGCGATCGCGATCATTTTTTCGCTGAAAATCCTGTTGACCAAACCGATAGCTAAACGATAAGGTAAACATTCTTCTCATCCATCGACTTTCGTACTCTCTGTAAACATGCTGGGTCTGGGTATAACCTCCCCAGCGTCTTTGGTTGAAAATATCACGCACATTGAACATGACGCTACCTCTTTTCTGCATCACATCCAGACGCAAACCGGCATCCATCACATAGTTTTCTACGCTTTTACCCTGGGCCATGACACGGGGAGCACGGTAATCAAAGCGGGTCTGTCCAGAAAAATTGGGGGTAAAGCGTACGTTTAGAGTTGCATTGGCATTCCAGCTAAAGCCTTCGGTCGAAGCGATCCCAAATTGCTCGCTTCCCTCAAAACGGGTAAAGTAAGTATTGACATTGGTCATCAGATCCAGATTCTTAGCAAGATCAAACTTGGAAATCAACTCAAACCCAGTTGTTTCATTGCGGCTGATATTCTGCCATTTCGAATAAGTAGCCCCACTGGTTTCATCCACCACAGTCATGATGGGTTGAGCTACATCATTCATCCGGCGATGATACACCGATGAGGTCAGCGTGACTGCCTGCCAAAATTTAGCATAACTCAATTCAAAGGAATGTATGTCTTCCGGCAACAAATCCGGATTTCCCTGCCTTATATTCAAAGGATCTGATACATCCACAAATGGGTTGACCTGCCAGCCCCGCGGTCTCCTCACCCGACGCGTATAGCTGGTCTGCAATTGATTGCCTTCTCCAAACTCCTGCGTCACAAACAAACTCGGATATACCCTGAAATAATCCAGTGCACCATCTGTGCGGCGGTTAGCCTCTGGAACATCTGGATCAAGGCTAAAATAAGAGGTGTTGAGATAGGCTTGTTCTGCACGTAACCCTATCTGCACTCCCAACCTATCGGTCAGTTTTCGCTGATAATTGGCATAAAGCGCATGGACCCGACTATCCATATCAAAATCATTGCTCACATCATAATCCGGCTCCAGCGGAGCTCCATTGAGGGCCAAACGGGAAAACTGATGGTCAGCGGACCTGCGAATATTTGTTCGATATCCCAGCTCCAGTTTGTGATTCTCATCAAACGGGCGGACATAATCCACTTGGAAATTCAGGTTCTGTCCATCTTCCGTTGATTGATTGATGCGATGCTCATTTCCAGAAGCTGCCATAAAATTTTGCGCAAAGGTGTTTGTTCCTTCCTCCCCATCACTTCCATAACCAATATTGACGACCAGTTCTTCCCGTTGCCTGGCAAACTCATGCTTAAAATCCAGATTGATATCATAGCCCAGATCGTCTTCTGTCTGTTCTGAGAACCGCTCACTGTTGCCATTAAGACTGGGATGATTGAGATAGGTGTAAAAAATATCTTCGTTTCGGTTGTTTCTGCGAATACTGAAATTTCCTGAAAGCCCAATTGTTGTTTTCTCGCTAAGATAATGGTCAACTCCCAACTTTACTCCATTGTTGAGGCCAAGCCTATTGCTTTCACTTATATTGTTGGTGAGACTGTTGGTGGACAATAATTGAGTAGAATTCGATCCATCTCCCACATTATTACGGCGGTTGAAATTATAACTGCCAAAATAATTGAATTTTCGGTCACGGTAATTGAGGTTGACTCCGGCCCCAAAATTTTCATATGAACCTGCAGAAGAGTTGATTGCACCATTCAGACCCGTTCGCATATTTTTCTTCAGCACGATATTGATGATGCCCGATTGCCCTTCGGCATCGTAACGGGAAGAGGGATTGGTCACCACTTCTATCCGCTCAATTGAACTGGCTGGCATGGATTGCAACAAGGCATTGATATCATTACCTGCCATAGCGGACTCCTTACCATCGATCAAAATCTTGACACTGCTGGAACCCCGCAGACTTACACTTCCATCCATATCCACTTCCAAAGAAGGCACATTGGCCAGCAGATCAGAGGCCGAACCCCCGACACTTATGGTGCTTTCTGCCACATTGAATATTTTGCGGTCAATGCCCAGTTGAATGGCAGGCACATCAGGCCGGATAACAATTTCATCCAGTACCTGCCCCTCTTGTTTAAGATATATATTTCCCAAATCCAGATCCTGACCACTCACTACCCGAATATTCTCCTGTACAAAATTTTCATAACCAATAAAGGTCACCTGAAAAACATACTGACCGGGGCGCACATCCGCCAAAATAAATCCACCATTCTCCCTACTTTGAATTGCGGTGACAATTTCATTGTTTGCAGGATTGAGAAGTGAGACGCTGGCATTCGGAATAGCTGAAAAAGTACCATTATCCAATATCACTCCGCTCACTTGCGAACCTTGCTGAACTGAAGCCTGGGTATCTAAGGGTTGAAATGCGATTAGACCAATTAGTACAAATAGAAAGGAAGTCCCTTTCATGGAACGGTTTGCGATATGTTGAATAAAAGTCAGCATCATATAGAATTAGTTCTTTAAATTTTCTTTCGCGTTTTGATATGCGTTTGATAGTTAAGACCGCAAAAATGATGCTTTTTATCACATTAAGGTAGGCGGGTAACCGCATTATTACACCTAAGCCGTTTTACCACATGATTATTACCGGGTTACTCTATACTACTCTACACTTACGGTCAGCCCCTCGGCTTTCAGGATTTTGCGATAAATCTCCAATTCGTTGTAGGAACCTTCCAGAACTGCACATTTACCCTTATTGTGGACAGTCCAGGCAATTTTTTCGGCTTGGGAAGCTGAATATTGCAAATGCTTGACCAGGCATTCGATTACATGCTCAAAGGTGTTGATATCATCATTCCAAAGGATCAGTTGATGGGTTGATGACAATACGGCCAACACTTCATCCAACGTGAAAACTTCTTCCTGGGTTTCGACTGACATATGTGCAAAATTAATGAATTTTTGATCTAATTTAACAAAAATTGCTTACAATTGTGGGATTATAAGACCTGTGTATTGAATAATTGTGATATTATGCATCATTCTAAAATTGCCGGCATTGGCTACTACGTTCCAAAAAATATTTATACCAATAATGATATGACCCGTTTCATGGATACCAATGATGAGTGGATCCAGGAGCGGACCGGTATCAGGGAAAGGCGTTTTGCCGACCGTAAAGGCGAAACCACTGCCACCATGGGTATAGAGGCGGCAAAGATTGCGATCGAGCGGGCCGGGATTACGGCAAAGGATGTAGATTTCATTGTTTTTGCAACATTGAGTCCGGATTATTATTTTCCGGGCTGCGGCGTTTTGCTGCAACGGGAAATGGGTATGGGAGAAATCGGTGCCCTGGACGTCCGCAATCAATGTTCGGGCTTTGTCTATGCCTTATCGGTGGCAGATCAGTTTGTGAGGACCGGAATGTATAAAAATGTATTGGTAGTGGGAAGTGAAAAACATTCCTTTGCCATGGATTTTGAAACCCGCAGCCGCAATGTTTCCGTGATTTTCGGGGATGGTGCAGGTGCAGTCGTTCTGCAGCCCACCGACGAACCGGGCAAGGGAATCCTGAGCACACACCTGCACAGTGATGGAGCCGATGCAGAAATTCTGGCTATGTATTACCCCGGTTCCCACGCCAACCGATGGATGCCTGACAAACCGGATTTTGCAGGCGATCAGGAGCTGGGGGGCTTGTTTATGACCCATGAGATTGTGGATCACCCGGCTTCCCTGCCATACATGGACGGGCCGGCCGTATTCAAAAAAGCAGTAGTCAAATTCCCGGAGGTCATCAAAGAAGCGCTCGCAGCCAATGGGCTCACCGAAAAAGACATTGATCTGCTCGTACCGCATCAGGCTAACCTCCGGATCAGCCAGTACGTACAGAGACTCCTGAAGCTTTCGGACGATCAGGTATTCAACAATATCCAGAAATACGGAAATACTACTGCGGCCTCGGTGCCGATCGCTCTATGCGAAGCCTGGGAAGCAGGCAAAGTAAAAGACGGTGATTTGGTCTGTCTCGCAGCATTCGGCTCCGGCTTTACCTGGGCCAGCGCACTGATCCGGTGGTAAGCCCAATGGGGGATGAATGATACGACAAAGGCCCCAGAGAATTTATCCGACTACCCAACCATTGAATTGGTAGTTTTGCCGCTTACCATAGTTTTTGCGGTATTGGCAATGGATGAGCTGTCATAACCACAAAGGGACCACAATTCTTCCTGCTCTCCGTGCTCAATGACCAGATCAGGGATACCCAACCGGACCATCTGGGCCTGATAGCCCTGGTCAGCCATGAATTCCAAAACCGCGCTGCCAAAACCGCCCTGCACGCAACCATCCTCTACCGTGATGATTTTTTTGAATTTTTTGAAGACCTTGTGCAGCAAAGCCGTATCAAGTGGTTTGACAAAACGCAGATCATAATGGGCTGGGAAGATCCCTTCAGCATTGAGCTCACGGCAGGCTTTGACAGCTTCATTACCGATATGGCCTATGCTTAAAATGGCCAAATCTTCTCCTTCACAAATCGTCCTGCCCTGACCCACGGTCAACGGGGTAAATGCACGTTTCCAGTCTGGCATGACGCCCTTGCCACGGGGATATCGAATAGCAAACGGCCCCATATTATCCTGTTGAGCCGTAAACATCAGGTTTCTCAGTTCCTCTTCATTCATTGGAGCAGCCACGATCATATTCGGCACACAGCGCAAATAGGCCATATCGTAAACCCCATGGTGTGTAGGGCCATCTGCTCCAGCAACACCAGCACGATCCAGACAAAACACTACATTTAGCTTTTGTATAGCTACGTCATGAATTAGCTGATCGTAAGCCCGCTGCATAAAAGAAGAGTAAATATTACAGAAAGGGATCAATCCCTGAGTGGCCAATCCTGCCGAAAAAGTAACCGCATGCTGTTCGGCTATCCCGACATCAAATGCCCGTTCCGGCATCGCTTTCATCATGATATTCATCGAAGAGCCGGAAGGCATGGCTGGTGTGATACCCATGATTTTGTCATTGGCCTCTGCCAATTCCACCAAGGTATGACCAAACACGTCCTGATATTTGGGTGGAACCGGTTTATCCGGCTTACTGGTTTTGATCTCCCCTGTGATCTTATCAAAAAGGCCGGGAGCATGCCATTTGGTCTGATCCTTTTCAGCCAGGGCAAACCCTTTGCCTTTTACTGTCACGCAATGCAACAGTTTGGGACCGGGAATATTTTTCAGATCCTCCAGGACACGGGCCAAACGCTTGACATCATGCCCATCAACCGGACCAAAATATCTAAAGTTGAGTGCTTCAAAAAGGTTACTGTGTTTCAGTAAGGTTCCTTTGATACTTTTCTCCAATTTTTTGATCATACCCAGGGCATCCGGACCAATCTCGGAGAGTTTGCCAAGCACATGCCCAATATCGTCCCTGAACCTATTCCAGGGTTTTGAAGTCGTAATACTTGTCAAATATTCTTTGAGGGCCCCAACATTGGGGTCAATAGACATGCAATTGTCGTTGAGAATGACCAAAAGGTTGGATTTTTCAATGCCGGCATGGTTCAGTGCTTCGAAAGCCAAGCCCGCCGTCATCGCACCATCGCCAATAACGGCCACATGCTGCCGATCAGCCTCACCTTTATAATGGGAAGCCACTGCCATGCCCAAAGCGGCAGAAATAGAGGTAGAGGAATGCCCCACTCCAAAGGCATCATAAGGACTTTCATCTCTTTTTGGGAACCCACTGATACCTCCAAACAAACGGTTGGTTGGGAAAACATCCCGACGACCTGTCAGAATCTTGTGCCCATAGGCCTGATGGCCCACATCCCAAACCAATTGATCATACGGGGTATTCAGCACATAATGCAGCGCAACGGTCAATTCAACCACTCCCAGACTTGCACCAAAATGGCCTCCATTCACCGACACCACATCGATAATATATTGCCGCAACTCCTTTGCCAACTCCGGCAATTCCTGCTCATTGAGTTGTTTCAGATCGTCGGGATTATTGATTTTACTGAGAATAGGTCCTTTTTCGAATTTCATAACGTTTCTCCCCAAACTGTCATGCAAAGGTAAACAAAAAAATACTTGAAATTGCTACCTTTACGGCTGCGGGATAATGCAGGAAAAAAACAAATGAACTTAAATTCTGAAAAAGCATACGAAATCAGGTTGCCCCAATTTGAGGGCCCCTTTGACTTGTTGCTTTTTTTTATTGAGCGGGATGAGTTGGATATCAATGCTATTCCGATCGCTAAGATCACCGATGATTTCCTCGACTACATTCAGGAGATGCACGCTTTGAACATTGAGGTGGCCAGTGAATTTATCTATATGGCTGCTACTTTGATGCGGATCAAGGTCAAAACACTCTTACCCAGACCTGAATTGGATGATGACGGAAATGAAATTGACCTTCAACAAAACCTGATCCAGAAGCTTTTGTTATACAAACAGTTTAAGGATATCTGTGAAAACCTAAGAAGGTTTGAAGATCTTCGCTGGCAGCATCACAAAAGGGGCAATATTGAATATGATCTAAAAAAGGCTGCTGAGTCCGCCCCGGAAGGAGAAGAATTGGCCTCCTTCGATCTTTACAAACTGATGATGGTCTATGAAAAGTTGATGCAGCAATACACCAGCCGGAACAATCAATCACGCCATACCGTCATTCGGTACGGTTATACCATAGAAAAGCAAAAAGAGGCCATTATTAAATTGATATCGATCAATAAAAAGCTGGACTTTAGGAGGTTTTCGGAAACTTCTGAAAACAAAGTACAATTTGTTTATTCCTTTCTTGCCATGCTTGAAATGTTGCAGCAACAATTGCTGGACATCCAGGTTGGGATAGGCTTTAACAATTTTTGGCTGAGCGAAAAAAGGCATGTTGGAGAACCTTCCACCGAATAATATAGTTCGCTGAATAATGTAAGTCGAAAATGTGACCTCTACTTAGATGCTTTGACCGGATATTGCGCAAGTACCCCTTTTACTACTTTTGGAAGATTGTTGATGGCCTTTTCCGGACTATCCACTCTACCTGAACCCCTGGCTTGCCAGATAACCGTATTACTTTGTCGGTCTCTTGCTTCAATGATCAGGTGACCGACCCTGAAACGCTCTTCCCCAATAGGACGGTATGGAGCATAACCATATCCCCATCCCCGTGGATAATACCAACCCCAGGGTGAGTACCAACGATGGGGGCTACCATATATCTCCTGACTTCTATTGTTGACGATCACAATATAACGAAACAAAATATCCGGATTTTCTTTGGAATAAGTCATTCCTCTCGCTTCCAGCTCAGCATTTGCTGTTTCCATGATATTGGCTTTTGCAATATCATTATTGAAATAGTTTTTGGAAAGTGAATCTATCGGTGTCAACCAGCCATACGTGTTATATGCTAAAAAGTCTTGGTTCACTATCCGGGTGGTATGGTACTTTTGGCTGGAACATGATGCTATAAACAATACAAGAGGAATCAAATAACTTAATTTTTTCATAGCACATAATAGTTAATCACAATAAATAAAATCGCGCACACAGATACGCAACTCAATACCTTACCTATTATTGTGTTTGACTAATTCCCCCTCTAAAGGTTTAACCCAGATTCTGCATTAGAGTTAGTGGTATGCCGGAGCTTGCATATAGTCCACAAAGTTTAACGTGTTTTGATAGATTTTTTTTTAGATCCTTTCCAAAAAAACAAATTCCCCAAATTTCGATGAAAATGGGGAAATTGAAATTTCACGTTATTCAGCTTCTCCTGGCCACCAAGGGCATCACTCTGCCAGGGCCAAAAGCTTTCTTGCTGACTCTCAATATGGGCGGCGACTGGAATCGTTTAAATTCGGCACGATCCACCATTCCGATAATCCTATCCACCAAACTATCATCTCCCACATCCATTTTGATGCTGTTTAGGGCTCTGTTTTCTTCAATATAATCCCTTAAAACCCTATCCAGAATAGAATAATCGGGTAAGGAATCAGTATCCTTCTGGTCCGGTCTCAATTCTGCAGATGGGGGTTTCTGAATTGTGTGAATGGGAATCTTCTCCCTTTCCCGGTTGAGGTAATGTGCCAATTTATAAACATCGGTCTTGAATAAATCCCCGATCACGCTCAATGAGCCGGCCATATCCCCGTACAAGGTTCCGTAGCCCACAGCTGCTTCGCTTTTATTGGAGGTGTTGAGCAATACATGACCAAATTTATTGGAAAGGGCCATCAATACAATCGCTCTTGTCCTGGCCTGAATATTTTCTTCCGTGGTATCTGCTTGTGTACCTTCAAATGACTGGGCTAACACATCTAAAAAGGCCTGCGTCGGCTCATGAATGGGGACCGCCATGGATTGACAGCCATTGAATTTGACCAAATCCTCGGCGTCCCGGATAGAATGGTCTGAAGAATAGGCAGATGGCATAAGGACTGCCAGCACATTTTCAGGACCCAATGCTTCACAGGCCAGCACCGCAACCACTGCCGAATCCAGTCCGCCCGACAGTCCCAAAATAGCCTTTTTAAAGCCTGATTTTTGGAAAAAATCCCGGATTCCCAGCAGAAGGGCCTGGTGGATCAAGGCAATGGGGTTCTGAGTGTCAAAACCAGCCCGAACCTCTCGCACACCCTTCTCTGGCCCATTTTCAAATTGTAAATGGCCATTCTTAAATTCATAAATCCTAAAATCCTCTTCAAATGCCGCCATTTCATCCACCTTTTCTCCACTCGCCGAATAAACCATGGATCGACCATCAAAGATCAGATCGGCATGTGCTCCTACCTGGTTTACATACAAAAGTGGGGAGTCTGCACGTTTGGCATGGATAGCCATCACCTCTTGACGCTTTTCGAAATGATGGGCTGCAAAAGGAGATGCTGCAATATTGATAGAGAGATCCGGCTTTTCTTCCGCCAGAACCGGCATAGGATCATTGAAGGAGGGATATAAAGGGGGGGCACTCACATTCCACATATCCTCACAAACCGATACTGCCAGCTTCAATCCTTTAAATTCAAGGCACTTAAATTTATTTGCCGGTTGAAAATAACGAAATTCATCAAAAACATCATAATCCGGCAGCAGTCCTTTGAAAGTTGTGCCCGCGATTTTGCCGTTTTCCAGCAATACTGCTACATTGTACAGAGACTTTCCGAATCCATTTTTATTTTCTACTGCTGTACCCAAAATGCAAGCAATACCTTTGCAATGGGAGGCGACTTCCTCCAGGGCTTGTTGGGAACGGGCAATAAAATCCGGAGAGAACCAAAAATCCTTTGCGGGATAACCGCTTAACGCCATTTCGGCAAACACCACTAAATCGACTCCTTGCTGCCTGGCCTGGTCGAGTGTAGCAATTATTTTTGATACATTATGCTGAAAATTAGCAACATGGTAATTGAGTTGAGCGATGGCTATGCGCATTGTATTGGATTGGATTGGATTGAAAAAGGGAATAAATGAGAGATTAAATGAGGGAATAAATGAGGGATTAAAAAAAGAAGCCAAAATCAAGTGAAAGATAAGAGTTTCTGGGTTCTGCAAGCTTCATGGTTGTCGTAAATCCGTTATTAAACGTCAAACCAGTCATCATACGTAGATTGTGGTCCAATTGCCACTCGACCCCACCCCCAATTTGGAGCCCCAGTCGAAACACACTGGCATCATTGATATTCTGTCTATTGGATTGATCGTTTACCCTTTGCTTTCCACTAATTTTGACCCCGGCAGAAAACCCAAATTTTCCATAATAACTTCTATGGTAACGTTGGGCACTTTTCAGCTTTACCGCAAGGGGAATTTCTGCATACTGCAACCGATACTGAACTTTGCCAGTGGGTGAATTGCTATTTGGCAATCCGGCACCACCAATGGAAGTATCAGACCACAAGTTGTTGATCAGCAAACCGGTTGCAAAATAATAATTCTCTGCAACTGCAAAATCTGCAAGAAGTCCATATGAAAAGCCAAGCCCTGCAGTACTTGAAAAGCCCTCTGCATCTCCATAGCGCATCCAGGAAATATTGGGGGAAAACGAAATCCCAAGCGAAACAGGCTTGAAGCTACTGTAGGATGTGTAATAATCCTGGGCTAATGCAATGTTAGGTATAGACGCAATCAATATTAAACCAACAAATAATGATGTAATCTTATTCTTCATTTCTGTAAGTAGTTTAAAAAAAATATCTTCGTGCATGCAAAGTTACCTTAATTTTGTGATCCTACCTATTGTAATTTTGATGGTATCCTGTTCGGAACCTCCATCCTGGCAGCCTGTGGATGTAAGTCAGGTGGTATTGGAAGACATACGGATTGAGCGTTTTGACCGGGAATTTGGCCGACTGGGAGCGGATAGTTTGTCAGAAAACCCAGTGGCTAATGCTGTGGCTCTGCACCGCCAATGGAAGACCGGATACGGAAATTTCTATGCCGATTTTATTGAAGGCATGTTGCGGATTGGCTCGGCTGAAGATGATCTGGCCATTCCGGATTTACTTGCCGGAATTGGTTCAAACCCAGATTTCGATCACCTGAGAAAAAGCGTTGAAGATGTTTTCCCCGTTCTGGAACAACAGGAAGCCCAATTGACGGATGCCTTCAAGCGAATTCGCTATTATCTCCCAGAAGCAGCGCTCCCCCCCCACTTCATTGCTTTTTTTTCGGGTTTCGCCGTACAAATCCCCATTGGGGAAGACTATATCGGAATAGGTTTAGATTTATTTCTCGGGGCGGATTCCGAGTTTTACCCGGAACTGATTGACACTTTTCCGCAATATATCTCACGTCGATTTACGCCAGCGCATCTGACACCAAGAGTGATTGAAGCCTATATTTATGATAGTTTGCTTGAAAAGCCTACCCAAAATGCTTCCTTTTTGGATCATTTGATTTACCACGGCAAAGCATTTTACCTGATGGATTTGGCATTACCTTACGTCACCGATAGTATCAAAATTGGATATACAGACAAGCAACTTGCCTGGGCAAAGCATTTTCAGACACAAATATGGGATTGGATGGTATCCGAAGAGTTATTGTATCAAACTGATTTTTCCCATTTTAACCAGCATTTTTCAGAAGCTCCGTTCACCGTTGGGTTAGGTGAAAAAAATGAGTCTGCGCCAAAACTGGGTATTTACATAGGGTGGCAACTGGTCAGGCAATATATGGAACGTCACCCTGAAACGGAAGTCCAGGACCTTTTGCAAATGACCGATGCTCAATATATCCTATCGGAATCCAGGTATAAAGGGAGATTTCGCTCACGCTAAGGCTTTTCACACCAAGTCTTTTCGCCCCCTAAACTATTTATTACCAAATATTATACAACTGTACCGATTCGCCTACATCAGGCAGATATAATTGCAAACCAGCGTCTTCAAACTTTTGAATCGCTTCCTTTTTATCAATAGTGATCGGGGGGAATGTATTGTAATGAATGCCAATAATATTCTTGCACTCAATCATTTTGGCCGCCCTGATTGCATCGTCCACATCCATAGTATAATGTCCCCCAATTGGTAAAAACGCCCAGTCCAGATCGATGGGTTCCAATAACTTCATTTCCATGGTAAGGGCTGTATCACCAGCAAAATACAAACGCTTTCCGGCAATATTCAACAGATAACCCACCGGAAATCCTCCATACCGGCCATCCGGAGTACTATTGGTATGCAGTGCATAAACCATTTTCACATTCCCAAAATCGGTCGGGAGAGTCCCTCCTAAATTCATTTCCAATATCTTTTCCGGATCTACCCCTTGCCGGGCAACCCATGCAGCCGTTTCTACGATGGCAATAACTCTTGCGCCCGAGTTTTGCTGAATTTCTGCCATATCAGCAACATGATCCTGATGTCCGTGACTCAACAAAATATAATTCGGAGTGAGATCATGGATATTAATATGCTTCGCAAGAGGGTTCGGCGAGATAAAAGGATCGAAGAGTATGTCAAACTCCCGTGATTTAAGCCGAATGCAGGAATGACCGTAGTAGATTGCTTTCATATTTCGAAAGTAGCTACAAATACTTAAACCACCAAATAATCGGATCAATTGTGATGCTCTGTGCTGCCTCCGTACCTTACTCCGTTGTGCCTCCGTACCTTATTCTGAGGTCCGGCCCCTCTACACTACCTTACTCTGAGGTCCGG